>ERZ1027255.18-NODE-18-length-69738-cov-31.785658_pt1 | contig 69738 bp, 35 predicted proteins | sample MGYA00519261_ERZ1027255 | MGnify/ENA primary metagenome ERZ1027255 (study PRJEB26926, sample SAMN06164399) | human gut metagenome | biome: ENVO:00009003; feature: ENVO:2100002; material: ENVO:00002003 | host: Homo sapiens | place: USA | collected 2012 ...
CCGTAACCTTTCTAGGGATAGCTCCTTAAAAAGAGTAACCTAGTTAGGTATAATGAGGATTCGCTGACAACCCATATAGTGATAAAATTAAAAATGCGTAACTCATTTAGTGATAAGAAAAATAGATAGTAATATATTTAGTTTAACCATCCTAAAGGTGACAACTTTTTCACGTATAAGACAATGTGCCAGAAGAGGTACAGAAGTTCAAGGAAGGACAGATGGTCAGGGTGATAGACGGTAAGTTTAAGGGACTGACAGGAAGAGTGGCACGGTATCAGGGGCAGCAGCGCGTTGCCGTCATCGTCGACGGCGGCTTTACCATGGCTACGGCTTATCTACCTACAGCCTTCCTGGAATATATTATAGAATAAACTAATTTAGTAAAAAGGCAAAAGTGCAAGGAAAGATTGTTTTAATCCCATTTTTGATAGGCGCAACGATGAATGTATCTGCCCAGGTGAAAACCACAGACAGTACGTTCATAAATAACTCGCGCCCTATTGTCTTTGTCGTCAACCGAACTGATATCAGCGAGAGTGACAAAGACTGGATTAACAATTTTCTGATTCCTGAGCTGGAAGCACTTGGAGACAGGGGCATCATCCTTGGGCGTGCTACGGCGTCACCAGAAGGTCCTACTCCCAACAACGTGCGACTTGCCCGGAGCCGAAAGGCTTCCATGGATGCCTTGCTAGGCAGATACGGTATCAACACCAAGCGCATCAGATATGATGTGGTGCCGGAAGATTATCCGCTCCTCCTCTCGCTGATGCAGATGGAGCACGACAAGTACCTGCCTATAGTAAAGACCATCATCAGAAAACATGACGGAAAAGGTGACCGGCTGAAGGCGGAACTGAAACGGCTGGAAGGAGGAAAAATCTGGAAGCATCTGCTCAAGAAATATTTCCCGCAGTTGCGTGCCGTCAGAATCATGCCGATAGACGAACGGCTCGTAAATACCATCCGGTTGCCAGAGGCAAAACCTATCCATACAGACTTGCCGTTTCCTAAGCCCAACATCTATGTGGAAATGCCGCTACCGCAACCGGCTGAAAGCAGCAGGAAACGCCGTGAGTTGCTGAGCATCAAGACCAATCTGCTCTACGACTTCGCCTATATGCCGGGCTACGACCGCTTCTGCCCTATCCCCAACGTGGCTCTTGAGTATTATCCGCTGTCCGGACATTTCACATACGGTGCCAGTTTCGAGGGACCCTGGTGGCAGAACTACAAAGAGCATAAATATTTCCAGTTGCGCAACTACCAGTTGCATACCCGATATTACCTGCAAAGCGGTGAAACGGGTTTCAGGGGTTTCTTCGTAAGTGCTTACGCGCACGCGTTCCTATATAATATATGCTTCGACGAAAAACGGGGATGGGAAGGTGAAGGATGGGGAGCCGGACTGGGACTGGGTTGGGCGATACCGCTAGACCGCTCCAAACACTGGCGACTCGACATCGGTCTGCAGGCTGGATTTCTCAATACCCGCTACGACCCATACCAGTGGCTCTGCCCTGTGGATGGAGATAAAGACAAACAGGTATATTATTACAAATGGTATGGAGATGCCAAGGATTTCAAAAAGCGACAGTATCGCTATAATTGGTTAGGACCAACACGACTGGAGGTGAGTTTGAGTTACGATATCCTCTACCGAAAAAGTAAAAGAAAGTAAATAATGAATCAGTTTAAGCAGTTAACATATCTCCTCAAGGATTCTGTAAGCCACAGAGTTTACAGAACGGTTACTGCTATCTTCTTCATTTCATCAGTTCTGCTGCTTACAGGCTGCGAACGTGAGCCGAATCTCTATCTGCATCAGGGCGGTAAGGAAACAACAATGGATCTGCCGAAGATAGACCTGGAGCTGAAAGTGCTCTGGGATTATGTATTCAAATATGATGTGGTATACGACTGGGAGGCGGAATGGAAATACGGATGGGACGATGATGACAAGAAACTCTTCGGAAAAATCGGATATACCGAACCATCTGTTTTCGAGATAAGAAGATACTTCACACAGGATGTGCAATATGGTGTGCACGAAGCACCCTATAAGAACCTGATCCGGTCGAAACAGCTGACAGCCAATTACGACTTCGGTTTCTGGGATATCCTGGCGTGGAACGACATCCAGACGGCGGATGGTATTCAAAGCGTCCGCATAGATGAATCTTCCACTTACGAATATGTAACGGCAAATACGGGACAGACGATGTTTCCCTCAAAATACAATACTCCCCAATTCAGCAACTCCTTCTATCAACCGGAAGAACTGTTTGCGGGATATGAAAAGGGTATTGAAATCAACCGTAACCTTGACGGATTTGTATTTGATGAGAATCGCAACTGCTGGGTAAGGACCCTGGAAATGCAGTTGCAGCCTGTTACCTATATTTATCTTACGCAGATTATCCTCCACAACAACCGCCAGCATACCCGCATCGTAACGGGTATTGACGGTAGCGGCAACCTGAGTGGCATGGCACGCAGCGTGAATCTGAATACCGGTGTTACCGGAAGTGATGCCATCACGGTAAACTATAATATGAGGATGAAGTTTGACCAGCAAATGAAGGATGGAGAGAAGGTGGATATCATTGGAGGCAGGGTCTTGACCTTCGGTATGCCGAAGTTGAATCCCAGCCGTTTAGATAACCATTCTTATATGGAATCTTTAGCAAAAGTAAGAGATGCCGACCTTAACAACCGGCATTACTTGGATGTAAAGATGCAGTTTTATAATGGCAAGGACTCTACATTAGTATTTGATGTAACCGACCAGGTTCGTCGACTGTACAAAGGTGGCGTCATCACAATTGATTTAGACATGACGAAAGTCCCTATTCCTGTTCGTCCCGGTGGTTCCGGTTTTGATGCCGTAGTCAAGGATTTCGAAGAGAAGCAATGGGAGTTTGATATGTAAATGATGATTATTAACAATAAAAAATATAATAAACAAAAAAAGAGGATTAAAGAATTAGTATTTAACATTATCAATTTACAAACTTATATGTATATGAAAAAATATATTTTTTTAGCAGCTTCTGCATTGACCCTTGCAAGCTGCACAAGTGAGGATTTTCTTGGTAATACCCCAGGAAGTACTCCTACCTCAGCCAACTCTGCCATCAAATTCGATGGTAATGCTGGCAAAATTTCTCGTGCGACTTCGAATACAGCTAAAACAACTGAAGGTAAACTTGACTATCAGTTTAAGATTTACGGTGTAAAGTCTGGTACTGACAACAAATATTCAAAAGTATTCGAAAATTATAGAATCTGGTGGAATACCACCCTTACAACTTCTAATACAAGTAGTTGGGAATATGTTGGAAAGAAAGATAATTCAATTACACCAAACCCAGGAACAACCATTAATCTAGAAAAAGACCAGACTATCAAGTATTGGGATTACGCATCAAAAGATTATCACTTCGTAGCAGGTTCTCCTATTAGTGCATTTGAATATACACTTGATGATAATGGAGATATAAAGTCTGCAACTGTATCTAGTCTTAGTGGTCACATTACGGCAAAAGAAAAAACAGCAGGCTCTGACTATGCAACAGAACCAAACCCAGTTTATGTAGCAGAACCAGTTGTCGTTATCTCTGACGCTTACAAAAAGCCTGTTAAATTTAACTTTGTTCGCCAGCAAACTAAGGTACGTGTAGGTATCTATGAGACTATCCCAGGATATTCTATTTCAAGCATCAAATTCTATCCTTATGATGATAATAGTGATGCTTTTTCTTCTACACCATCACAAAACATTGTATTGACAACAACAGCTGCAGGCTATTTTAAAGGTGGCAATAGTGTTTCTGGCAAAATCAATTACGAATGGAACACACCTAAATATACTTTCGAATATGAAACAGCAGGTTTAACAGAAAGCAAAAACTGGTATGGAGGTAAGTTTACTAATGGAGTTCCTGCTATAGCATCTACAGAAACCGGTATAGAGAAGCTCTATGGTACAGATGCAGATATGCACGCAAATGGTTACTTCACCGTATTACCGACGCCTTCTGAAACAGATGCACAGCCTATCTTGATTAAGTGTGACTATACTCTCAAATCTGATGATGGTTCTGAAGAGACTATTAACGTTAAGGGTGCTACAGCAGCTATTCCTGCTGCATATAGCAAATGGAATACTAACACTCTCTATACATATATCTTCAAGATTTCAGACAACACGAATGGTTATACAGGCTCTGATTCTAATAAAACAGGTCTCTACCCTATCACTTTCGATGCTGCAGTTAAGGAAGCAGAGTTTGGTATGCAGGGAACTATCACAACCTTCACAACTCCATCAATTACAACATACCAGGTAGGTTCTGTAACAGATAATGGTATTGTGTATAAGTCAGGAACACCTATCACTGTAAAGGTAACTAATCCAACCGATGGTACAGATTTGGCACTTAACGAAACAGATAACACTATAGGAAAGGTTGCTGTTTATAAACTTACAAAAGAAAGAACAGAAGCAGACCTTCAGTTAGCTAGTGTTACTACAGAAGAGTTTACCGAAGCAACCAAGCAGACTATTACTCTTGCAAAGGATAATAATTCATTTACTTTCACCCCTGCTAATACTGATGTAACTTACTTTGCTATCCAGTATTTAGCAGAAGCTGCTGACGCTACAAAGAATAAAAAAGCTGTTTACACCTATAAGGTTGTAAAGGTGGAAGCAGCAGCTACAAAAAAATAACAGAAGAAAGCAGAACTTTTTGCCCCCAAAAACTCGGGAGCAAAACAATACTATTAAGGCCGGACGGGGTTGAATGTTCCCTGCCCGGCTCCTATGATATCTCGCTTGAGGCGGATTTCAAATCCGCAGGAACGCCTAGCGGACTCGCGTATCTCCATAACGCTTAACGGACTTGCGAAAATTCAGTAAATGATGATTATTAACAAATAATATAACGAACTAGAAAAAAAGAGAATTAAGAATTAGTATTTAACATTATCAATTTACAAACTTATATGAATATGAAGAAATATATATTTTTAGCAGCTTCTGCATTGACCCTTGCAAGCTGCACAAGTGATGATTTTCTTGGTAATACACCAGGAAGTACTCCTACTTCAGCCAATTCAGCCATCAAATTCGATGGTAACGCCGGCAAGATTACCCGTGCCACAAAGAACACTGGAACTGAAGCCGAAATGCTCGATGGCCAGTTCAAGATTTATGGTGTGAAGAAGGCAAGTGATACACAATTAGTGACTGTATTCAAAGATTACTCTGTTTGGGATGTTGCAGATAAAACCACAACATCAAATACAAAAGGATGGGAGTATGTAGGAGCTAAAGATGCTACAAATCTCGGTACAGGTAAGATTACGTTAAACAAGGATCAGACCATTAAGTACTGGGACTACTCTGCTTCTGAATATCATTTTGTAGCAGGTTCACCTATTTCTAATTTCAAATACACTGTGGTTCCTGGTAAGGATATTGAATCTGCCACAATTAAAGGTCTTGCTGGTCATATCACCCCCAACAATTCAGAAACAGCTCTCACAACAGATCCTGTATATATTGCGGATCCAAAAGTCGTAAAGAATACCAATTACAAAGATGCTGTACAATTCTCGTTTAAGCGCCAGCAGGCTATGGTTCGTGTAGGTTTTTACGAAACAATTCCTGGATACTCGATTCATAATGTTAATTTCTATGATGCTGAAGGTAATGTTTCAAATGGCAATAACATTATCCTTACTTCTGGTACAGCAGACTACTTTGTTGGTGGTAGTAATGTTGAGGGAACCATTACTTATAATTGGGCAGGAACAACTCCTTCATACACCTACGCATATAGTGAAACTGGTCTTACAAAAAAAAAGAACTGGTATGCAGGTAAGTTGAGCACTCTTGTCACTACACCAGCAGGAAACGAAATAGTTTTCGGAGGTGAGACCAAAATGGTATTACCCTGGGGTACAGACAAAGATATGTCACCTAATGGTTACTTCACTGTAATCCCTACACCTTCTGCTACTACAGCAGCCCCAATCCTCATCAAGTGTAACTATGAACTGATTTCAGATGATGACTCAGGCGAGACTATCAAGGTTACTGGTGCAACAGCTGCTATCCCTGAAGCATTCAGCAAATGGGAAGCAAACACTCGCTATACATACCTTTTCAAGATTTCAGACAACACTAATGGCTATACAGGCAATGATCCTAACAAAGCGGGTCTCTATCCTATCACATTCGATGCTGTAGTTAAGGAACAAGAGTTTGGTACACAGGGTACTATCACAACCGTTGCAACTCCTTCAATTACAACATACCAGGAAGGTTCTGTTGTAGATAATACTATCAAATACGTAGCAAAGAAAAAGATCGATGTTACTGTTACAGAAAGTAAAAGTGGAACTAAACTGGACTTGTCTACAACAGGCTCGGCTGTAGGTCATATTACAGTTTATAAGTTCACTGATCCTATTACCGAAGCTGAAGTTCAGGTTAAGGGTACAACAGGCGTAGGCGTAACAGAAGTAACGGACGGTTCTGTTGCCGACAATGTATATTCATTTACCCCAGATGGAGAAGGCTACTATGCTATCCAGTACTTAACAACTGCAGCAGATGGAGATAAACCAGCTGCATATACCTATAAGGTTGTATATGTAGCAGCAGCTACAAAATAACAGATTTCTCTTTTGCCCCAAAAACTCGGGAGCAAAACAATACTATTAAGGCCGGACGGGGTTGAATGTTCCCTGCCCGGCTCCTATGATAAAAAGCAAGAAGAAAATGAAATTATATCGCATCCTGACCATACCATTCATGGCTCTATATCTTTTTTCCTGCGCTGGATCTGGGCAGGAAGAACCGGATGTGCCTACTCAACCGGAAGAACCGAAGGGAGTAAGTATCTCTTTCGGAGGAAATAGCGGAACATGGCAAGATGCACCTACTACCCGTGCTAATAAAGAAACAGGACTGGAAACTATTTCCAAAACCTTCAAAGTATGGGGATATAAAACCACAGGAGGAAATTACACCAGCGGATTCGACCAGTCCCAAAACGTAATGGATGGATATACCGTCAACTGGACACAACAAACCGCAAACACAACCTCCAGCAATACTGCCGATTGGGAATACGTGGGTATCGCTAATCAAACTATCAAATACTGGGACTATTCCGCTACCAGCTATCGCTTCTTCGCCTATAGCATCCCGACAGCAGCCGGTAACAGTTCAGTCCCGTCTTTCCAGGAACCTACATCGATAAAAGGTTCCAAAGCAAAATATGCATCCTTCTCTATCCCATTCACTTACAAAGAGGATGCCACCGCAGTTACCACCCCATATATCTCAGGCCTCTGGCTGTCAGACAACCAGAACTTCGAAAACAGGAAATACGGGGCATGCGTAAAACTCACCTTTGCTCCTATTATCACAAAGGTAAGATTCAAATTCAATTATCTGAAAGATACCAAAATCTCTATCACCGATATTGTTTTCAAAAATATAAACGATGAACCTTCACCTACAAAGGGAAATATCATAGTCAGCTACCCTATTACAGGAACAGGAACCAAAGCTTCCTATAAATGGGAAACTACAGAAAAAGGAACAGAGCCCCTCAAATTCACCATTCCTTACGAGGAAGATGCAGATTTGAATCATCAGGCTACAGAAAGAAAGAAATGGTATTACGTTCCACCATTGGGAGACAGTGACACACCGCAGGGCGCTTACATCATCAGCGCCACCATAGACGGAAAGAAATCTACAGCCACCATTCCGGCAGAATATATGCAATGGAAGGCAGGCTACCAATATACATACATCTTTAAAATAACAGTAGCAGGACCCAACATTGCCTTCACCAATATGCAGGTGGAGAAATGGGTGGAAACTCCTATTAAAAATAATGGCGGTACCGAAGACTGGTAACGCCCCACATGACTCATTATGAAGAATAAAAAACTGATGATACCCCTCTTTGCCTTCCTCGCAAGTCTCACTGCCTGCGAAAGCAACGACCTGCCTATCCAGCACGCCGACAGTTATCGATATATCACCTTTGCTGCACGGACACAAAAGATGACGACACGTGCGGATGACAGATATGAAAGCTATGATCCGGTTCAGCGAATGCACCCAAAAAACATGGGTGTCTTCGGCTATTACAACTTTGCCACTCATAGTTTTGAAACCACTGGTACAGAGACAGGAGGCAAAAACCACGCCATCTTCGACAATATCCAGGTAGATTACAATATATTGACCAAGACCTGGAGCCCAAAGGAAGAAAAGCGATGGGATGCTTACCCAGACAGCAACTTCGACTTCTTCGGATATATGCCGCATTCTACTGAAGCAACCCTCAGTAAGCCATCGGCAACAGAAAGCACCTATCTCCTGACGATTCCTTTCTCCATGCCAGGCACCCTATCCCCTATCCTTGCTCAGAAAGATTTAGGACAGGCGCCAATCATCTGCGCCAAACCGGAGCATAAGGGAAGTATAGCGGCAGGAGGTTCGGATGCAACCTTTGGACGAGTAGTTACTTTCCTCTTCGACCAGACGTTGACGGGCTATAACCTCAACTTCCAACTGGACCAGAAGATGAATGCCATCCGCCACTTCCGCATCAAGGGTGTCAAGATTTACGGCAAAGGACTGGCAACGGAAGGCAACGTAAGCCGCAGCTACACATGGAGTAACAATGAGTGGACGGCAAAAGCCATCCAATGGAACAATCTGAAAAAGGTAAATATAACGGAAGAAAACGCCATCAAGCTGGCAAGGGATGAAAATTCAGAAAAACCATTTACTCCGGGAGACAACGAATCTATGGATATTGACGACAGTAAGTATCACCGTTGGGGCACCACCTTCTATGCCATCGCCGATGCCTCTTTCGTACCCACCATTGCCGTCACCTACGATGTAATCCTGAAGGATGAAAAGGGAGAAACGGTTACCCGTAAGGACGTAACCTCTACCATCATCCTGGGAAATAAATATTTCGAAACACTCAATCCTGCCCAAACGGCAGCGATTTACAACATCAATATACTCATCCAGCCAAGATACCTCTATGTACTGGCTGACCAGGATGCCTATACGGGGCATCTACTGATACAGTAATAACAGAATACCCTCATGACCTATACCACGAAGAAACATAAGAACAAAGAAAAAAAGAATCGCTTATAAATGAAGACTCATGAAAAAGCAGCAAGATAACAATACACAAAACAAAAAATTCAGAATACTTCTTGGCATTCTGATCCTATGGCTCATGTGTGGACAAACCTTATGGGCTCAGACAACAAACAAATACTGTTCCATAGATATCTATGCCGATAGCTATGCAGGGGGTGATGGAAGCAAGACCAATCCATACGAGATTGCTACGGCAGAACAGCTCGCCAAACTGGCACGCGATGTAAACAATGGTAACACATTCCGTGGCAAATACTTTAAGCTTACTGCCGATATCGACCTGAGTGGCGGTATCTGGATGCCAATCGGTAAATACTACAACTACGGCAATAGCAACAACCGTTTGTTTTTCGGAAAGTTTGATGGCAATGGTCATGTCATCAAAAATATGCATATACAATGGGAAGATGCCGATGACAATGCTAAGAGTGTATGGGGACTTTTCTCAACACTCCAAGGTGAAAGCAGCACTAACCTTACTACCGTAACAAACCTCATCATCGAGAATGCTACGGTAGAAAAGAAGCGAGACTTCTCACCTAATGGTTCCGGTTATTACGTGGGCGTAGTAGCTGGTGAGATATATCCAAATACAGAACTTAGCAACATCATTATCCATGGCTCTAAAATTACGGATAACGACGAAACCTATGAGCTCAACAGGGAAACCAAGATTGGCGGTATAGCGGGAAACGTTCAGAACGAAGGTACTTACAGAATCTTCAACATCGCTGCTGATACAAAGATTAACATGCTGAAGAATACTTCTGTTTCTAACGGTGAGGTATACATTGCCCAAGGTTTCGGTCGCTTTAGCTACGACATGAAGGGAGAAGGTTCTACTATCGAGCCTACTAATATCTACATCTATGGCAAGGAATTCAATATTGATAATTCAAGAGCAGACATCAAGAAAGGTGGCATCACTGCCAATTGTAAAAACGAAGATAATGCAAAAAAATATGCTTCTACATGGTATTATAGCCAAGACGTAACTGGTGGTAAGAACTTAGGTACAAAGGTAGACGCAGCAACCTTTGCAAACGACTTTGTGGACAAAGCCAACAAATTAATCACTACCAAGAGCCTTGAAGAAGACAAGCTCAACTGGAGCTATACTTCTGGTACAGGCTTTAACTTCGGTTCAACAAAACTGACAGTGAAGCGTGGCTATAATACTATCATCACAGCAGAAACTGTTAAAGGGAATGCAGCCAACGAGAAATATTTCTGGTATACATCTACAGACAAGAAAAATTGGACTCTACAGAACAAGAACAATCCATATAACAATTTCAGCATCACGCTCGAAGACTATAACCAGTATGTTTATGCAGAATTGGAAGATAGCAGTTCGCTATCGGGAGTGGCAAAGATTGAAGCAAAAAAAGTGAATGCTGTGATGAAGCACAAAGAGAATACAATCTACATTGACATAAATAATAATATTTGGGACAACAACGATAAACTTGATATCAAATATTCGTGGGTAAAGAATGATGTAGAAGTAAGCACAGAGCCTACTTTCGACAAGTCATCTCTTGGCTCTACCGACAAGCTGAGCTGTCATGTGATAGTAACAACCAAAGACGGAGTTGAGCTATTAAAAGACTGGTTGGTTTATACCAAGAGCGTGGTATATCTATGCCCTGATCGAGCTACAGCAACAACAGCTAATGGAAATAAAATATCATACAATCAAGGAAACGACAGCAATGATGGTTTAACTCCAGAGACAGCAGTAAGGACATGGAAGGGCGCATATTCAAAATTAGAGAAACAAGGCTCATGGGATGATAACACCATCGTGCTGATGGGAACGAGTGACGAGAATGTCACTAATAATACAGATAACGGCTTTAGTTCTACAGGTTATTCATCAGAAGACGCAATTGATAAGTGGAATGAAGCTAAAGCGAAATCGCCATTATTCAAGAATGCGACTATCAGAGGTAGTTGGGGAGATGTAGACTATGCTGGCGAAATAAGAATAAAAGGTGGAAACTTGTGGAATACAGGCTTAACAATCTTTGGAGATACTCGCTTCCAGTATATTACGTTTAGGCGTGCAAACGATAATTACGACGTCTTGTATTGCAATTACAACAACCTGGAAATGGGCAAAGGCATACAGATGAAAAACTATGATCAGAAATTTAATGGTGACGGTACTCTTGATGGAGCAACATCTACATCATTCGAAATATTTGGCGGTACCCTAAACGATGCCCGTTTTCGTCCACTTTATAAAGATGACAATCTAAAGAAAATGGAAGATTCATATCCACACGGACGTGAAGGTTTCAAGATTAAAATCAAGTCAGGTCATTACTCTACAATCTGTGTAGGCGATCGACAAATAAATGGTCACATGAATGGCATTATGGGTAGTCCAAATATGCCTATAAAGTGTACCATAGATATAGATATAGACAGAGAGTACAATGATGCACATACTGCTGACAATGGAGATATGACTCCTACTCTTGATGTTGCCGTAGTTCTTGCAGGCAACCATGAGGGTGCTATGGTTGGTGATGTAGACATCGTGATTAAGAGTGGAAAGATAGGTCGCGTTGTTAATGGTACTCTCGGTAACAGACGTGAAGTATATGGATATGATTATGGATATAATAATTTTCCTTTCAACACCTTCATGGGACGTGCCAACATTCTTATAGACCCAAAACTGTCAGAAAATAACCAAAACAAAGATATAAATAGCAGAGTTGAGATAACAGAGATATATGGTGGTAGCACCGGTCGTGCTTTTGAAGCTAATGGACTCATTGAAAATCCATTCTATGGACAAAGTACAATAACCATAAAGGGTGGAACATTCTTAATTCCTTCAACATGTAACCGAGATAGGATTTTCAGTGGCATCTATGGAGCTGGAGCTGGTGGTATGAACGGTATAGGAGACGACACACATAAGACACCGGATACCAGAATACCATATTGGGAAGACAGTAGTAAAAAGTCTGTAATGAAATTTGGCAACTATGAAGCTGCGATAGCTAATCTTTGCATGTTTAATTGCTACAACTCTGACACACATACTTATACAGAAATAGATCCAAAACAAACGAGTACTAAAATCGTTATAGAGGGAGGCATATTCGGTTCTGCAGAAAAACCTATTGATGGTATATATGCAGGAGGTAGCGGATATATGAGCAAAGACCTTTGGAAAGCAAATTCTATTCCAAGTAAGGAGGGTGGAAACATATACGGAAAGGCAGGAGAAACCGTAGCATCACTTACCATCAATGGTGGTGAATTCTATTGCAGTAAAGGCATCTTCGCTGGTGGACGTGGTACGGATTATTACTATGCTAAAGACAATAAAGGTGGCACTGCAACAGACTATACTGACCTCGGCAAGATATATGGCAACGTAGAGTTGACCATTAATGGCGGTAAATTCCATTGCCCTATATTTGGTGGTGGATATGGTGTGGCTGATGCTAAACTCTTACACTCAAACAACATCAACACCCTCGAAAACATGGCACGCCTCTATGGCTCGTCTACAGTTAAGATTAATGGTGGTACATTCTTTAAGAATATCTATGGCGGTGGCGACATGGCTGTAGTGGAGAAAGGAACTAACGTTATTATTAGCGACAGCGCTGACATTAGAGCCGACGTGTTTGCTGGTGGTAATGGTAGAATAAAGCGTGCAAATTCAGACTATGATATTAAAGACAACACATGGAATCCAGAGAAAGTAGGTAAGGTATTGGGTAATACCAACCTCAACTTCTACGGCACCTCTGCACAGGCACCATCCATCTATGGCGACATCTATGGCGGTGGAAACAGAGCACAGGTAGAGGGAGATACACATATTAATATATATGCAGCCAACTTCGCAGGAGAAATCTACGGTGGTGGTAAGGGTTTGATTACGGACAGCATCGGCAATCTGCTTGCCAAAGACCTCTATACCTATGCCAACGTAACAGGTAATACCTTTGTAAAACTGGCTCAAGACCAGGGCGCACAGAAAGAAGGCGAAAACGGAAAGAAGCAGGACAACTTCTCCATCAATGTGATATGGGACAAGAAATGGAACGGAACAAACTGGATCACCTGGAATGACAACAAGAGCAAGTTCTTCAATCACGGTCAGTTCGTCTGCCCTCATAATATCTATGGTGGCGGTAACCAAGCCTGCAACGTAAAAGGAAAGGCTACCCTTACCATCCTGAAAGGTATGACCCCATTCGGACTCCTGAAAACAGCAGAATGGAAGAAAGCATACGACGACAGCGACCATCCTCACTTCGCTGTATTCGGCGGTGGCTATGGTATCAATACAACCGTGGGCAGCACCGACGTTACCGTGAACGTGAATGGCGACTACGGAATCTACAATACTGAGATAGAGGATGATACCGAACAGTTGGCAAAGCCTCACCGTCCTTTCTCCAAGAGCAAAAACCGACGCAATGCCGCATCATCAAACAAGGAAGAGATTTCTATCTTCGACAACTCAAAGGGTATTCCTAACTTCACCATTCTGAGTGCTCTGGGCGGTGGATATGCTGGAAAAGTTAACAAGAGTACAAAGGTAACCATTGATGGCAAGACCTTCCTGCACCGTGTATATGGCGGTGGCTTCGGTGACCCATTCTCTACAGTGAACAACGAAACGGGTCAGATTGGCGGCAACACCGAGGTATATATCCAGGGAGCCAAAATCTACGGTGACGTATTTGGTGGCGGTGCCGGTGTAGCACCTAAGGATAACACCTACTTTACCGATGTAGCAAAGGTATTAGGAACCACCAAGGTAGAGATATCGGGTGAAGCCAAAATATATGGCAATGTATATGGTGGCGGTGACATCGCCAACATCAAATCAGACACCACCCTGACAGGAGCAGAAAAGGAAGCCTATTACAACACGAAGCCAAAGAGCGAATCAAAGCTCGACCAGACTACAGGCAAGTTCCTTAGCTATGAGGCAAAGGACTATACCACCTTCGTCAATATCACCGGTGGCGACATCTTCGGAGAAGTATTTGGCGGTGGAAAGGGTCTCAAGAAAGCTGAAGCTACTGAATATTATAAGGTGGGAAGAATCAACGGCAACACACTGGTACACGTGGTGAACACGAATGCCACCTCCCTTGCCGACACCGACAGCCAGGGCAACATCGTGCCATTCATCTGGAATAATATCTATGGCGGATGTGCCTTCGGTACCGTAAATGGAAGTACCCTGGTACATATCGAGGGCGGCAAACTGGGCCACAACATTTACGGCGGTGGATACGGAAATATCAAGATAGACCTCACCGGCAATAAAACCGAAGAGGAAGAGGAGGAAATTACCCGTAACACAGTACTGGGAAAAGTGGATAAAAACAAGGAGGGAACCTACGCCAACATCCTGGGTAGCACCAAGGTACAGATAGACGGCGGAACCTGGATATGGAACCGCAAGGCAGACATCAACGGCAACATCACCACCTGGCTGGCAGTACAAAATAACGAAAAGATCTGCGAGAACATTGATGAGTTCAAGGAGATAACCGCTGCCATCCTGAAAGCCAAGACTGCCAATGAGATTACCAACGAAAAGGCAAAGGCTGCCATCAATCGCATCATCAGTGATGAGAATACCCAACAGTTCTATGCATTTACCAAGGGAACGATGAACTCCGGTTCCTTTAAGCGAGACCATAATATCTATGGCGGCGGAAACCGTGCCTGCTATGTGGGATTCGGACAGGACGGAAACTCTACCATTGGCAACGGTACTTCTGACAGCAACGGTCTGAGTGAGGTAATTATCAACCACTCTCCTCTTGCCGACGTCATCACCAAGGATGGCAACCAGATCAGCGTGTTCGATGAAACCTCGCTTGCCGGCTTATGCTGGTATATCAGCAGCAAGAACACAAACGACCCGGAATTCTCCATATTCGGAGCCGGCTTCGGTGCCAACACCAAGGTGGTAAAGACCGAAGTATGTGTGCAGCCTGGTAACAAGATGGATGACGATGGCGTCATCACCGTCAACGGCATCAAATACCGCTATCTCAACCAGAATGCAGACCTCAAGACATACGTTGACTTCGAGAAGCAGATATACAATGACTTCCTGAAGGTTTCAAAGGATGACAAGAAGCTCTATTTCGGTAGTGTGACGGGCAGCAATCCGGGTGATGCCGACTTCGACCCGATGACCTTCAAGCGCTATCATGCCAGCCGCTGGGCCTGGACCCTCGGTTTGCCAGGCTTCACCTTCCAGGCTATCCACGGCGGTGGCTTCTCAGGTTATGTTACCGGTGAAACCTATGTAGAAACCGACTGTCAGCCTTTCTGCGAGAACATCTTTGGTGCCGGTGTTGGTGCCATGCCTATCGGTAACATCACTGCAAACCAGGGAGAAAGCTATGACTTCGGAAAGGTAGGTTCCCTGTCGAGAGTATTCATCAAATCAGGCTATGTAGCACAGAATGTATATGGCGGTGGTGCCGGTATCGAATCAATCTATGACAAGAACCAGAATACATGGATTGACTTCCCGAATATGGCACGCGTCCCTAAAACGGAAGTTTACGTCTATGGCAGAAACATCAAATATAAGCAAAACCTCGGCTTGATAGCCCGTACCATGATATTGGGCAGCGTTTATGGCGGTGGCGATGTTGCCAACGTGGGAAATGAGAAAGCAAAGGAAGCACCGGATGTCTTTAACTTTGAACACCAACAGGTACCAGACAGATACACTTCGCTCGTCAACATCCGTGGCGGCGTTGTTTTCTCTCAGGTTTTTGCAGGAGGTAGAGGACGCCTAAAGTCTGAATGCAAGGACTATAAGAAGCTGGGTGGCATCTACGGCAATACCAGTCTGGTCATCGACCGTCCAAACATCACCTATCCATACTTCGACGAAGAAAAGAAAGAGTATATCAAGCCATGGAGCGACAATGCCATGAAGCATCCAGACAATGACAAGAACAAGGATATCATGCCAGCATTCCTGGAGAGAATCTACGGCGGATGCGAAAACGGTACGGTATATGGCAATACCTTCATGAGCATCTCCGACGGACAGATAGGCCATGGTATCTATGGCGGCGGTTGGGGTAACTGCGACACCCTGACCGTGAACGGAACCGATTCCGTGAACGTGACTTCGGCAGACGTAACCGGCAATACCAATATCATGATCAATGGTGGACAGGCACTGCTCTCCTCTTACTGGAATCCGGAAACCCGTTCATGGCGACCAGCCAGCATCATTGACGGTATCATCTACTCACCACAATACGACCACGAGGCACTGAAGTTCAAGGTAAACCACAACATCTATGCCGGTGGCAACGAAGCATGCGTGGTAGGCAAAGATGCCTATCTCACCATGGAAAAGGGATTGCTGCATGATAGTACCCAGATGGCATATGGAGTGAATAAGAAATTCTTCGAAACCATGGCATGGAAGGAGATATATAATAAGGTGGGATCCCCTCACTTCTGCGTATTCGGTGGCGGCTATGGAGAACATACCGTCATTCAGGGTGATACCCATGTGAAAATCAACATGGAAGAAAATAACAACAGAGGTCACGTAGACGATATCAAGAAGGGCGAAGAATACAAGCACTTCTTGAGCGGTTTTTCCGTGATGGACATCGTGGGTGGTGGCTACTCCGGCAAGGTGGTGGGCAATACCCACGTAGAAGGATCCGGTGGTATCTTCTGTCGCCGAGTCTTTGGTGGCGGATTCTACAACTCTGTAAAGTCTACCACCGTCAATATCAAGGCTATTGACTGCCATGACATCTTCGGTGGCGGTATGATGGGTGATGTCATCGATAGTACCGCAGTAAATATCGGAAATCCTTCAGCCCAAAATAGCAACAAAGCCATCTTCATCCATGGCAATGTTTACGGCGGAAACGATGTTTCGGGATATGTTAACGTAAGCGTTAAGGATGGTGTTTTTACTGACAACAACGGCTCCGGTACACATATTAATATATATGGCGGTAAGATTTACGGTAACGTGTATGGTGCCGGAAACGGTAACTACCTGTATGCACTCGACAAGAACCAGAACCAGAAGGTGACGGTGAACGAGTATTACCCTATGAACCCGGAGGATCCAAACTCAGAGACCGTTCCTCTGGTATATACCGTACCGATGAGAAAATCCATGCCTTCCTACAAGGAGGCAAGCGATGCGGCTAAGATTGTGAACATCAATTCATGGCGACCACTCACCAACAAGGTGAGCATCGAAATCAAGGGTAACTCTACATCTGAAAAGGTGAATATCGCCGGTGACGTTTATGGAGGAGGAAACTCTGCCACCGTACTGAAGGTGAAGGACAAGGATAACAAGGCTGTAGAAAAGGTGGGAAACATCAATATCAACATAGGAAGTCATGTGAACATCGGACGTGTCTTCATGGGTTGCAACGGAGATGAACTCTTCGCCAAATCAGAGGACAATGACTTCATGAACAAGTTCCAGAAACTCAATGGAAACGTGGAGGACTATACACAGGAACTGAACCTTGCCGATACCATCGACTGGTTCAATCCTTCGAACAAGGATATCGGTACCCTCTATCTCCCTACCAAGCTGGAAGACCGACCAACCATATATCCTCACCTCATCGACCTGTATTTCCAGCCAGTGGAAACAGATATCCAGGGTGAACTGCGATGGAACGGAAACCAGACGGGTAAAGGACTGGAAGACTGTACCATCAAGACTTTCTATTGCGGAGGAAACCGTGGCAACATGAATATCTATCCGGATGCAAAGGGCAATGTAATCAATTATATCTTCCCGGAGGGACTCACCATCACCGACAAGATTGTGGGTGGCTGCAACAATGCCAACTACAACTATAAAGGACTGGTGAACCATGAGGGTGGCTATCTACTGGGACGTGCCTACTCTACCGAACCTTTCATCAAGCTTACCATCAAGAACAAGTTCCAGCCAGAGGAGAAGAACAATGCCTATGTGGGAGGAAACGTATTCGGCGGCTGCTACAAGACGGGAACCGTGAGAGGCGACGTTACCATCGACCTCCAGAGCGACATGCTTGCCGGTAAGGATAAGAAGAAACTGGAAAATTCGAACGATTCTCTGGCTACCAAACCGGAATACGCCAGCCTCAACGTTTATGGTGCCGGCTATGGTATGGAGAGTTATGTTTACGGCAAGACCAATATCATCATGGGTAAGGATATGAAATGTTCTGAACCTAAGACCACTGAAGATGGTAAGTTCCAGTCTTGCGGTGTAAACGGAGCTACAGGTGTATCAGCCAACTTCATCTATGGTGGCGGTCAGCAGGGTAATGTCATCGGACTTACCAATGTGGATATCCTCAATGGTCACGTCTTCCGTTCGGTAACAGGCGGTTCCTATTCTGGCTATGTATATGGTTCTACCCAGGTAAAGGTGGGCTACCCTACCTACTATCAGGTAAACGACAGGCATTCCGGCATCTATCTGCTGGACCGTACCGACAAAAACAACCTGTATATTGACCATGAGAATAAGAATAAGGACGGAAAGATACGGCAAGACCTTGCCTCAGAAACCATCAAGCAGAGCATCAGACTCATCAGTGGTGACAAGGTTTCGCAAGCTGTTTATGCTTCCATCATCGGCAAGCAGGGAGTTACGGACTTCGTGAAGGAGAATGACTTCACCACTATCTCTACAGCCCCGGCTTCATGGAACGACATCTATATCAAGATTGGAGAAGCTATCTATGGTGGCGGTTACTCCGTGGCACAGGGTACTTCTGTCATGGCAAACGACTCTACCGTTCTGAAATTTACTCGTCAATACAATATAGACAAGGCTTTCACGGAAAGACAGGAAAAACTGTCTGATCTGCCTAATGGTACCACAACAGGATTCGGCGGTAACACCACCATCCTGGTTGCCGACAATTCTGCAACCGACTCTGACCGTGACCATATCATCATCTCCCATCAGAAAATGAAGTCGGTCGTATTACCAACAGGTACCGACCTCTTCGGCTACTATTACATGGACCAAGACGGCAACTACCGTTACATCTCTCTCCAGGACAACTATTTCTATGGAGGATATAAGAAGCCGGAACATCAGTCGAAGAACGACACGAATATATATGCCTACGACAGTGAAGGTGGCATCTTCGGAGACGGACACCAGTCGTATGCAGCCGGTTTCCGCAGTGCCGACCTGACGGGTTACGGCTTTGCAGGAACCACTATCAACAATCCGAAGATTATCAATACCTTCCAGCGTATGGACATCCTGCGACTGGAGGATAACTGCTTCAACGTACTTGGAGCACGCGACTATGCCACCAACCAAACCAACAAGACTCCATATTCGATAGCACGAGTGGGAGAAATCCAGATGTTTGCCAAGAATATAACCTTGACCGACAACAAGTTGCAGGACAAATCCACAAAGCGTGCGCGCAACTATATGGGTCTTGCCAACAACATCCACTACGTGGGAGCCGTAAAGTCGAATGTTCCTTTCAACGATGCCGATAAAGAACCATGGCGCAACAATACCGGTATGGTACCTGCTGATGGCGAATTCAAAGGCAAGTCATATATGGCTGTAAAACAGGATTACATCGACAAACACGACCAGAACTTCCAGAAGCGCAATGATGGTACGGCAAAGAACATGATAGGTATCGCCTCAGGCTATGCCCTCAAGATTCAGAACGTACAGGAGTTATACGATGACAGCAAGAAGAATGTCATCGACAGTATTTTCTACGGTCCTATCTACGGCGTAGTGGAGATGAACCTCATCGACGTTCGTGAAGACGAAGGTGGCGGCTATGTATATGCCGACAATGTGCATAAACGGGCAACGGCAGAGGGAGAAACCGGACACAAGGTAGACTTCCTGGAAACCACCGGAAACTTCGTCTTCCCATACGATGCCAAGCAGAACCGCTTCGTTGTTGACGACTGCTTTCCTACCGGATTCTATGGTATGGATGATGAAGGAAAAGCAAATCCGGATGACAAGATTGATGTTCACTATTGGTATGTAACAGGTTTCAACTACTATTACAATGCCCACATCACTGGCTATACCTACAAGGACAAGATGACCTTCTTCAGTGACAACAAGGACGGTCTCACCGTGCTCTCAGGACTGAAGCCAAACCAGCCTGTAACCATTCAGAGCTGGAAGATGCGCAGCGAACATCCTAAGACAGAATACAGCTGCGACCTGGAAGAGCGCAACTATCAGCCAGCCGGTACAAAAGGCAACGTGGATATGGACAATCAGGACGTATCCGGCAAATACAAGCTCAGCATCGGTGCCTCTTCTTCAGAGGAATATGATGGCAAAGGATTCGCTGCCGTATTGCCAATGAATGGAAAATTCAATAAAGAGAACTATGTGAACCAAAAGCTCCCTTCCAAACTGACAGATGGCGATGCCAAGATTTCATTCCAACTGACAGACTCTGTCAACAATACGACAACCGACTATTTCAAGAAGCATCTCTCTGAAAAATGTCTTGCCACCGTTGTACTGAAGGGACGTGCATACGAAGAATATACAGATTCGACCCACAACACGCCTATCATCAGTAAGGTGGCCTCATCCGACTTCTTCATCCGAAAAGACAATGATTACAAACAGGTAACAACAGGAACCAAGCTATCTGCCGGCACTCATTATTATATCAAGAACGGCATTGCTGGAGAATACACCAAGATAGACTCTGAGAGAATCTTTAAAAAGGATTCCACTGCCGAAGATGGCTATGCTAAGGTCAGCATCACAGACGTAGAAGCAGGATCATCCAACTACTATTGTGAGGTAGAACGAATCTACACTTACACCATCTATCTCACCATAGAATATGTGCAGGGTCCTAACATCAACGGTAAGATAACTGTTGACAACTGCGCCTTGCCGGGAGAGATGGTCAGACTCAGGAAAAACCAGATTTCCATTGAGGCAGACGAATCGTTCTCTGCCAACGGATACTACTGGCGCATAGGAAAGCGCAAGCAAAACGAAAAGGGAAACTGGGTATTTGAAGACGCTACCGAATGGGACATCAACAAAAAGGCTACAGGCTACGACACCTACAAGCAGGGAAGCAGCGAAGCACAAGGACTCTTCAAGGACTGCGTATATGACAAGACCAACGACTATCTGGATATTCCAGCCTACTACTTCATGAACGGATATGGCGTACAGCTGGGTATCACCATGAATGGTCTGAATAAGATCTTTACGGTGGATATGGCAGACGACAGCCAGTTTACCGTACACAACTACCACCGCATGAATCCTCATCAGAAGGGTGTGAACCTGCATCTTTCAGAGGCTATCCAGCGTACCCAGGAAGACAAGACGTTTGCCGAACCTCGCATTTATATCTCTGATGCCAGCGACCTGAAGGCATTCATCAACTTCGTGGATACCATCGGAAACGGTACGGGAAGCAAGGCGGAACGATATGGAAAGAATGCCCAATTCGTACTGCAGAACGACATCACCGTGACCAGCGACTTTGATGGAAGCAATGCTATATTTGCCGGTACTCTTCATGGCAACGGACATGTCATCAAGGGTCTGGGTCAAGGCAAATCATTCCTCAAAGAGAACCGGGGCAACATCTATAACCTCGGTATGGAAAGCGGCAATATCGCTGCCAGCAATAAGGGTACTTACCACTGCTGCTTCGAATATAACAAGGGCATACAGCCTATCGTCTATCACATGGACGGCAAGGCTGATACCCATTATACGGCAGACGACTTCAGATACGGCAAGGTTGGCTACGACCTCAACGAATACTATCTGCGTGCCCGCTACAACAACATGAAGAATGCCCAAGACAAGGAGGCATTGAAGTACGTCTACGATTACTATGCCAACGGCGACTACCAGTATGCCCACCGTACCGATGCCATCACCGGCAACAACACGGGTATCACCTATCTGAGAAAAGGTTCAGACAGTGACCAGCCTAACTACGGCAGCAACGAAACCCGCCACGACCAGAGTCACGCTATCGATGCGGCTCGAAAGGCATCGCAGGGTACAGCATCCGCAGTCAGCTACGTTCCACTGTTCAACGGAAACCAGGCAGACAGAAGTCAGCCGATGAACGACTTCATCTTCTGGGGACAGTCATTGCAGAAGGTTCCAGACCTCTGTCCTTCCCAGATAGCTTCCCATCAGAACAGCTATATGAGAAACCGCATATATCGTACTGCCGGCTACTATGGCGACACGAAGCTCGATGCATTCCACTATAATGCCAGCAACAATGCCAACAGCCTCATGAGTACCTACGTACACCAGACGACAACAACGGCTATCGACTTCACCTGCCGGAACGACAAGGGGGCTGCCATGGGATTCAAACAGGCGGCAGACATCAACAAGAACGGCATCTTCTACACACCGGTAGATGACAATGCCAAGATATTCAGCGACCTAAGCATCCAGCAGGGAGTAAGCCAGAACCTCCTGGTATATACTGCTGCCAATGGCAACGACATCGACAACAATACAGAGGCTTACGACATCGCAGACAATGCACTCGGCTACAAGGAGAACACGAGTGAGACTACCATCTACGGACATCATATTTTCAAGAATAATGCCGATGATGGCTATACCACCTCTCTCCTCCACCTCGTAGAACGCACCCCTGAGGGTAAGAACAGCGAGGGAGACAAGTGTGAGAACAACGACTTCTGTGCCCCTATCCCATTCACGGTAACCAACCATGCCTGGTATGTGCGCAAGCCGATGCTTTATGCAGAAAATACAACAGGAGCATGGGAAGGCATCAGTCTACCGTTCACCGTACAGAAGGCAGTAGCTTCGCTCAATGGCGAGATTACTCATTTTTATGGCACACCAACAGAAGATGAACTGGATAACCCAGCCACGAACACGCACACCCTGCACCATGAGTACTGGCTGCGAGGATTGACTAGTGTGAATGAAACGGAGAAGACTGCCACCTTCCAGCGACCTGATACAACAACTGGACTCTTCATGAATGAAAGTGCGAATGCGGCAAAATGGAATTACCAGTTCTCTAATTACTTCTTTGGCAACACCTATAAAGACTGGGCTTACCGATGGGATGCAGATTCGTATTATGCCAAGGATCACGAATACCAGGATTACATTCCGCTGACAGCTGGAGTACCTTATATCATCCGTTTCCCTGGTGAGCGTTATTATGAGTTCGACCTTTCCAGCAAGTTCTACAACAGTATTTTGAACAAGAAGGAAGATCCTCAGACTATCACTTTCCATGCTTATGGTTCTGCGAGCGAAGAACCTCAGAAGAAAGCCATCGTGATTCCTATCACAAAAGATATGAAGACCGAAAGCAATGGCTATGCCCACCGGGGAACCTTCGCTGCCAAGGAAGTGGCGAATGGAGGTATCTATGCGCTCAATACAGAGGGAACAGCATTCAGCAATACGGCAACCTCACAGACCGTAATGCCTTTCCGTACCTATCTGACTACAGAAAGTACGAACGCCGGAGCCCGTTCTTCAGAGGTTCCTTCTGTAATCCGCATCAGCGAAACCACGGGCATCGACAGGATAGAACCGGAAATAAACGGCAACGATGATACACCAGCCGGCGAATCCCTCTTCATCTGCCCTATCGGCGCTCACCGTGTACGCATAGAGAGCACCTACTCCACCCAGTTGCAGGTATTCTCAATCACCGGTCAGCTTTATCGCATTTTGGATGTCCGTCCTGGTACCGCCACCTATAGTGGTTTCCCTGACGGCATCTACATCTTCGGAAACAGAAAAATCATGGTAAAATAACAGAAAGATATGAATAGAAAGAATAAGATATCAACCGGCAACTTCCTCCGTTCCCTCATCCTCCTCGTGATGATGGGATGGATGGGGAGTGCATGGGCACAGACAACCAACGACCAGGACCGTACCATCATCGCCCACTTTAAAGAGGGATTCATGGGTAATGTGAAATTCGTCATTCCTGACACTATCCGTGTCAACGGTAAGGACGAAAAAGGCAACTTCAAGAATGCCATCAGCATCAAACCGGACGATATGCTCAACGTCCGCTCCTTTACCATCCCTACCAACTATACCCTCTTCAAGAGCATTGATAATAACGGAAATGCTGTTGAGCAATATTATACCCTCAAATACTGGACAAAACAGGGTGATACAACCAAGGAATATAAACTCGGCAATACCTATTCTTTCAGTCAAGAAGGAGAAACCATCAATCTGATTCCAGTATTCAAAATGAACAATGCCACTCAGGACAACCGTACCAACAACCCTGTTATCCGATATGACTTCGCCAGAAAAGTGAAGGAATATGATGATCCTACAACGAAAAAAAGCAGAAAGGTATGCGCTCAAACCGTGAATATCGGAAAGAACCAACAGGTGTTCTGGACCACAAAAGTATGGGTGGAGGTACGCGAAGGTGGACACGATAAGCCACACTGGAGAGATGTTGCCCTCTGGTGCGACACTGGCAAGAAGGGATATATCAGAAACGAACAGTTTGACAACTGGTGCGCCTTCGGACCGGGTACAACCTTCTGGTTCCCATCCGGTACAGGTACCAAGATTTCCCTGCTGTCGTATTCCAAGATTACTTCTACCACAATAGATGATTCTGTTCCTACACTCGACAGAGAACGTACCAACAGCGAACGAAAGAAAGCGGGATTGCCTACACTCGAAGAAGAAGAGAACGGAGCAAAATCGTATATGTATGTCTATACACATACTACAAAGAATCCAACCCTCCGTCCTGCTATCAAGATTGGAGATGATTACTCCTACTACCAATGGCTGGAGATCAATACGCTTGCAGCCAACTGGGTAACCCTGCATACAGATACCAATGATGAGTTACGTGGTATCATCAACAAGAAAGACATCAAACCGGTGACAACGGATGAAGGCCACGAATATAGAGAACTGGAAGATGGCGGTGTGGCATTCCATAAGGGTGAACGCGTCAAGATGACGTTCAACAGAAAGAAAGGATATGAACTGGATAAGATTGTAGACCTTGACAAACTGGATGAGAACGGAGAACCGGTTGCCGTATTGAAGATGAATGATGACGGTACGGTAAACATGGTAGGATTCGATGATGGAACCACCACGACGCCTGTTACTCAGAATGCAGACGGTTCCTGGGGTACAGCCGGCTCTACCGTCTTCGTACTCAGAAAAGCAGAGAAAAATCAGTCGGGAAAAGATCAGGCGGGAAAAGAATGCTATCTTACATCCGACAGTATCCGTACCCAATATGAATTGGAATTCGACATCACCACCCACCGACGTCTGCAAATCTGCTTCAAGGAGATGAAGAATACCTATTACATCACCAACAATGCCGGAGATAAAGCGGAAGGTACTTCTCCGGAGGCTACATGGGTGGAACATGGTGACCAGTTTGTCATCCCAACGAACAAAACCCTTTATTACGAGGGTAATACGCTCGACCATTGGGTGGATGGTGCAGGAACAGAATATGAAATAGGTGTAGCCCACAAGGCTCCGGAGAAATTCATCCGTATGTTCCCGGTATTCAAACCAAATGAATTCAATATCCTCAACCTCACAAAGGAGGCTACGGCAACCTGGCATTTCGCTAAAAGCGATGGTGCACCTACCATCAACTATGAGGGAACAAAGGGTATTCTCGTTACCCAATTGGAGACGGAGGCTGAAAATGGTAGGAAGCTGAGCATGGACCTCAAAATTACCCTGGATGGCAGTAAAGGTAAATTCAACAACGTATCGAGTCTGGATCGTCAACGAATACAGATAAACAAAGGCTCTATCGTTGAATTCCCATCTACAAAAGACTGTGTAGCTAAATGGACGGCAACAGAAGACAACAAGAAGTTGACGATAGCAGACCAAACCGTTACGCTGAGCAATCAGGAAGCTTCGGTAACCTGTTCAGGTGCATCTTCTATCCAGAAGGTAGAATTCAATCAGGGAGACGGTGCTTACAGCAAGAGTTTCAGCGTGACATACAAGCCGCAAAACGATACAAAGCCAACCATCGAATCACTGACTTGCAAGGATAAGACTTTGAAAGCTACTGAGATTCTGGAAATGATGAATAGTACAGACAAATGCGTCACCTTCACGGTAAGTCCATGGGAGAATGCCAAAGACACAATACCAGCAGTTACAGGTAAAGCCACAGAGAATGGTACGGTTACAGTGACCAAGGCAACCGTTCTTTCGCCAGAATGCGAGGCTACCGTCAAGACACAGAGCGGTATTGTCGTGGAGACCTACCCTATCAAATTCATATTTGAAAAGCCTACGGTTGCTCCTACATTAGATTCGCTGACCGTAAATGGTACTACCTATACCGGAAATACCATCGAACTGAACAATGTACCAAGAAGTGGTGTCGTCAAGCTGAACTTCAACCGTCCGATGAAAGCTACCAGCTATCAGTATGGAAATGTCAGTTCTTCCACCGATATAGGCAAGGAACAGATCATCAAATACTGGGATTTGCCGTCAGAAGGAACTGTAACTTTAAAGATTATGCCAACCGGAGACATCTACGGAGGTACTTATGGACAGGAAATCACCCTTACCTTGCATGTTGCAAAAGATGATACTCGTTATCACCACCACACCTTCAACTTCATCGTAGGCAAGGATGGAAACATGGATGAAGCTATCAAGGCAGCAAACAATTACGACAAGACTGATCACCGTTACTATATCTTTGTTCCGGATGGAGACTATCAGCTGACAGGAAACACCACCATTTCATGCAGTACGGATTCCCAAAAGGCGCCTGTAGACGAAAATGGTGATTCTCGCCCGGATATGAACGGACAGAATAACCACATGACGGAAATCAGAAAGTCGAACATCTCTCTTATCGGACAGAGCAAGGAGGGCGTCAAGATATGGAACCATCCGGTAGTGGAAGGTATCAGCTATACGGCAACCATCCAACTGAATAATACAAACGACTTCTATGCTCAGGATCTTACCCTGGAGAACCAATTTAACTATTGGGGAGCTCTTGGTGGTTCCAGCGGTGCAGGTGGTGCGGTAGCATTCTGGGACCGAGGCAACAGAAGCATTCTGAAGAATGTAGCACTCATGAGTTGGCAGGATACCTATTACTCTGACAACTCAAGTCCTGACTATCGCGGCTATTTCGAGAATTGTGACCTGGCGGGTGTGGTTGACTGGATCTGCGGAAACGGTGACATCTGGTTTGAAAAATGTAATCTCATCGTTCGTGACCGTACAGATAACAATATCGTGGCTTCTGGTACAGAAAAAAGTCAGGCATGGGGATATGTCTTCAACAACTGTACCATCAGACCGGAGACAGACAAGCCAACACAGCTCAAAGGCAATGACTGGACACTGGCTCGCCCAAGGAACAATTCGCCGGCATGTACATTCCTCAATACCAAGATGTATACCCAGCCACGAACCTACGGCTGGAACAAAATGACAGAAGGACTGAAAGTAAGATTCCACGAATATAACAGTGTGGATGAGTCAGATACCCCTATCCCATTGGGAACCCGTTCGCTTGCCGCCTGCTCACCTGCTCCTGGTTCCGACGACTGCATCCTGACCAATACATCAGATTACAACATCCGCAACGTGATGGGTGGTACGGATGCCTTCGAACCTCAGGAACTCTGCAAACAGATAGATGCAGAATCGGGATTGCAATCGAAAAAAGACGAAGAGTTGGAGGATAAGGAAAAGGTAGATACGAAAAACCATATCATCTGGAAAGACAGCATCTCTACCAACGACAACCTTCTGCAGTGGAAAGATCAGGAAGAGGCGCTCTGCTACTTTATCTTCAAGCTGGATGAAGAAACAGGCAAATGGATCTACAAGGCAAACACGACAGAGAACCAGATTAATCTCAATGACTATGGTAATGGCTTCTACTGTATACGTGCTGCCAACCAGCGTGGCGGACTGGGAAGTGCTACCAAGGCTATAGAATATGTATTGGTAGACCCTTACAAACTGGAAATCAAAAAGATAGAGGGCTATAAGGAAGAAAAATATGGATGGAGCACCATCTGCCTGCCTTTCAATGCCAAGGTACCTGAGCAAGTAACGGCGTATGCTGCAACGGCTCATAACATGAGTGACTCGACGAGCCTGATTAAGGACCTCACCATGACGCTTACACCTGTTACGGTCATCAATGCCAACAAAGGCTATGTGGTTTACGGTCCGGTAGGCGAATATAACTTCCACCCTACATCGAGCGAAAGTAAGGCAGCTACTATTCTGAAGGGTAATCCGAAGTATGAAGCGATTCCTGTTGAGAACAACAAGGGTTACGTCTTATCATACAAGAGTACCTGGGGTATCGGTTTCTACAAGTATAACGGTTCTACGCTGGCAGCTAACAGAGCCTGGTTGCCAAAAGAGATGGTAAATCAGAGCAACCAGGATAATCTGGCATTGGGCAAGCATTCCATCCGCTTCGCCATTGCTCCTGGCACGACTTCCATAGCCTCTCCTACCCTGCATAAGAAGGATGAGAAAGAGATTATCTATAATCTCAATGGCCAGCAAGTAGATAAGACCTCTGCCCAAGGCGGCATCTTCATCTCTAGCCAGAAAGGTAAGTTCTATAAAGCTCCCGGCTCTTCCGGAGGAAGGAGATAGTTCTGCTGGCGTATTCTGATGTTTGAATAAGCGAAAGAATAAGATAGAATAAGCGTATTCAGATATTTGAATAAGCGAAAGGATATGATTAAATAAGCGAAAGGAGACGTTTCTTTGAGTTCAAGGAAACGTCTCTTTTAGTTTTAGGAGACTGCTTCACGAGTTGAAGGAGACTGCTTCTCGAAGATTGCCACTAGGCTCAGCAGACCTGCTGAGCCTAGTCAGCAGCTCTGCCGACTGCAGTCAGCAGGTCTGCTGAGCCTAGTGACAACACCTTTTAATCGTACAACTACAACCCTTATAGTTGTACAACCATACACCCTTTAGTTGTACAACCATACACCCTTAAGTTGTACAACCATACACCCTTTAGTTGTACAACCATACACCTTTTAGCTGTACAACCATAACCCCTTTAGCTGTACAACCATAAAAAGCAACCCCGCCAGGCGTTTCTCCTTTGACGCCTAGCGGGGTTGCGCTTTTTGCTTTTTTACCTTTATAATAAGGACTTGGGGGACTAGCGATGGAATCGCTAGGAACGGGGGCACAAGGGGGGGTAGGTTCTTTTTACCTTTTTACCCTTTTACCTTTTTACCTTTAAAAGCCCTTTAAACCTCCTTTTCAGCAAACAGGCCGAAGAGTTCAGCATCTATCAGGTCGGTAACCTTTCGGAAATCTTCAGGATTCTCTCCGAACTCCAGATTATCACCATCTATGATGATGAGGCGACCTTTATAATCCTTGATCCAATCCTCATAACGCTTGTTCAAACCCTGGAGGTAATCGATGCGGATGCTCTTCTCGAAATCGCGGCCACGCTTCTCGATATGCTTCACGAGCGTAGGAATGCTGCTCTTGATATATATCATCAGGTCAGGGAGTTTTACCAGACTGATCATCAGATCGAAGAGATCGGTATAGTTTTTGAAATCCCTATCGCTCATCATACCGATATCGTGAAGATTAGGCGCAAAGATACGCGCATCCTCGAAGATGGTTCTATCCTGTACGATGGTCTGCTCTGAACGTGAAATCTCCACAACATCATGGAATCGCTTGTTCAGGAAGTAAATCTGAAGATTAAACGACCAACGCTCCATATCCTTGTAATAATCAGCCAGATATGGATTATTATCTACCGGCTCGAAATTAGCTTTCCAGCCATATCTCTTGGCAAGCATCTTGGTTAATGTTGTCTTGCCGCTACCTATATTTCCTGCTATTGCTATATGCATTTTTTTACCTTTTTACTTTTTTACCTTTAAGAGAACAGCCCGAAGAGCTTGGCATCTATCTTATCTATGATTTCACCAAACTGCTTGGGATTGTGCTCGAAATCGAGATTATCAACTTCTACGATAAGCACCTTGCCCTTATACTTGTTCATGATGAAATCTTCGTAAAGCTTGTTGATACCTTCCAGATAATCCAGAGGCATCTTCTGCTCATAATCACGACCGCGCTTCTGGATATTCTTCACGAGGTGAGGAACTGAAGAACGGAGATATATCATCAGTTCAGGCATCTCTACCACTTCCATCATCGACTCGAAAAGCTCCATATAAGTCTCGTAGTCTCGCTGGTCCATGTTGCCCATCTTCCGGTTGTTGGCCGCAAAGACATAGACACCTTCAAAGATGGTGCGGTCCTGGATGACCGTCTCTGTACTGTGCTGGATCTCTAACAGATTCTTGAATCTCTGCTTCAGATAGAATACCTCCATATTGAGTGCCCATCGCGAGATATCCTTGTAATAGTCATCGATATAGGGGTTTTCAGCCACGGGCTCCAAGTACTGTTTCCATCCATAATGTTTAGAAAGCATCTTGGTGAGTGTTGTCTTTCCACTACCGATATTTCCTGCTATTGCTATATACATTTATTAATACGAATAATTTACAATTTAATAATGAATAATGGGGCTGGCGCCGCATTGGCTGCAAAAGTACAATAAAAAATCGGGATAAACAAAAAAATCCAAGCAAATATATGATTTGCTTGGATTTTTGTATTCTATTCCTGCCTTGCAGGGGAACTGTATTTTAATAGTCACGTTCGATGAGTTCAAGACACATGCGGGTGTTGTGGTAAGGACATTTCCAGAAACCCGCCTTATCATCCTCCTTGTTCACCGTACCATCTTCCAGTATAGCCCAGTGCCACTCACCGTTCTTGGCATCCAGCAGATGCTTGGCTACATAGTTCCAGCAGGAGATGGCAACCAGAAGATTCTCTTCGGTGCGGAAATACTGGTAGAGGTCGATATGGCCGATGATGTTCTCGCACTGCACCCACCACTGGCGCTGGAGATCATACTTATCTCCATCTTTCCAATGCTCGTAAACCATACTGCCATCCGGACGTAAGCCTTCATCTGCAGCATCGGCTATACGACGGATGATGTGCTCAATCTTATGCAGCAATACCTTATCACCCAGAACAAGAGCGGTTTCGTGGAGCAGCCAGGAAGCCTCGATATCATGACCATAGCTCTCGATGTTGCGCTTGCCCTCCCACTCGTCATTGAAGAAGAGATCAAGATGATAAGTCTCCTTGTTCAGAAGCTTATCGGTGAAGATATCGAGCAGATTACGGATGCTCTTCTCCAGTTCCGGAGCCTTCCATACACGATAAAGATTGGTATATGGCTCGATGATATGCAGATGGGTATTCATCGTACGGGAACCATTCTCATCCTTATCAGAGAGACGCATGTCTGCAATCGGATTCCATTCACGGGTCAATGCTTCGATATATCCGTTGTTCTCGGCATCAAAGGCATGCTTCTCGATGTCATGATACAGGGAGATGGCGATATCCAGTGCCTCCTTGTCGCCTGTTGCACGGGCATACTCCGAGAAACCATAGATGGCAAAGCCGATGGCATAAGTCTGCTTCTTGGTATCGAGCGGATTGCCCTGATAGTCAACACTCCAGTAGATGCCGCCATATTCCCTGTCGAGGAAATAATCGCGCACATACTCCTTGGCACGGGTGGCAGCCTCAAGATATTCCGGCTTTTTCAACACACGGTAGGCAGCAGAAAACGCCCAGAGGATTCGGGCATTCATCACCGCACCCTTCTCGGCTTCAGGATGTACCTGGTCGTTACCATCTACACGTCCATAAAAGCCGCCGTTTTCTTCATCTTTCACTTTCGTCAGCCAATAGCTGAGGATGTTATTCTCCAGAACATCCCGCATCGTTTCTTTAAGATTTTCCATGTTTCCTTTCTTAATAGTGATTATTAGTTATGTTAAAACAATTATTTGCGGATAGGGAACTTCCAAGACAGCACCATCAGCAAGAAGGCGATGACGGCTGGGAAGAGAGAGAACAACGACCATACCATCGTAAGCACAGAGTCGGTGACACTGGCTGGGTCGATCATCGTATTACCCATCTTATCTGTTATCATGTTGGCACCTGCCCAGCCCAGGAAGAGGGCGATGAGAGAACCGGAAATGGCGGTACCAAACTTCTGGCTCATCGTACCGGAAGAGAAGATAAGACCTGTAGCTGATGTTCCGAAATGCTCGGTATGATAGTCGGCTACATCGGCATACATAGACCACATCAATGGCGAATAGATACCGATACCCATAGAGGTAAGGATAACGATAACTATCATCACCCAGATATACGATGGGTCCATCGGGATGAAGAAGAAGACAACCGAGAGAACCAGACAGAGTGCTGCAGCCCAGAAGAATGCCATGCGCTTGCTGCCTACCAGACGGGTGAACCAAGGAGATACACCACCGAAAATCATACAGGTTACTTCACCGAACGCCATGAAAACGGTATAGTTGATAATCAGTCCCTCGATGGTTACATTGCCATGCAGACAGTAATCGAACATATAGCCGGCAACGGCATAACGGAATCCGTTGAAGAAGTTGGTACACACGGCGATGGCTGTCATATAGAGCCAAGCCTTGTTGTGAACGAGGTCGGCAAACTGATGGAATGAGAACTTCTCAGCGCGCTTCGGCTTCAGACGTTCCTTGGTAAGAAGTCCGCAAGCCAATGTCATCACAGCAGCAATAATACCGAGCACGGCACCAATGACTGCATACTGATGTGCAGCTGTTCCACCTACCATCTTCTGGAGATAAGGGAAAGAAAGCAGGGTGACGAATCCCATGGCATAAGCACCCACCATACGGAAAGAAGAGAACTGGTTCTTCTCATCATCATCCTCGGTCATCACACCGAGCAACGAGCCGTAAGGCACATTCACCATCGTATATATCGCCATCATCAGCAGATAGAGGGCGTAAGCATAGATTCGCTTGCCCACAGGACCGAAGTCTGGGGTATAGAGCAAGAGGGCGAATATCAATCCGAAAGGAATGGCACCATAGATGAGCCAAGGACGGTAGGTACCGAAACGGCTCTGGGTACGGTCGGCAAGAGTACCCATCAGCGGGTCGGTAACCACATCGAACATGCGGGCTACGAGCATCAGTACTGCCGCATCCGCAAACGAGAGTCCGAAGACATTTGTAAAAAACAGAGGAAAAGCGATAGACATCACCTTCCATACAATACCACCAGCAGCGGCATCACCCAATGCATAAGCTATTTTTTCTTTTAAACGAGCCATTGTTTTACTTTGAACTTTGAATTTTGAACTTTAAACTTTATGATTAGCAAAAACTATTGAATTCTTCATTCTTCGTTCTTCACTCTTCACTTACTAAAAAAGGGATTCGCTCCCCATCTATAACAATACGGATGAGGAGTACGAATCCCTACAATCTTAATACCTAAAACTATTTACTTAAAGTCTGTTTATTTTTTGCTACCAAAGCCTTGATCTTCTCTACAGAGAACTGAGTGCGATAATCATCCTTTGGTGTATTCATGCAGTAGTCTACCAATCGGTCGATGGTAGAAGTTGCCACATGCATGCGGGTATCAGAAGAAGCATAGTAGATGAATACCTTACCATCCTCATCTGCAATCCAGCCGTTGGCGAAGACTACGTTCATCACATCACCGATATACTCAGGACCTTCCGGTACGAGGAGATATCCACCTGGTTCTGCAATCACCTTTGTTGGATCCTCAAGAGAAGTCATGTACATATAGAGCACATAGCGGAGACCGCTGGCACAGCCACGAACACCATGAGCCAGATGCAACCAGCCCTTATCAGTCTTGATAGGATGAGGACCCTCACCATTCTTCACCTCCTGGATGGTGTGATAGTGACGGGCATTGATGATCTTCTCTTCCTTGATTTCGGCATGAGTGATATCATCAACAAGAGCCCAACCGATACCACCACCAGAACCGGTATCGATGAAACCATCCTGTGGACGGGTATAGAAAGCATACTTGCCATCAACGAATTCCGGATGGAGAACCACATTGCGCTGCTGGCTCTTGGTCTTCAAATCAGGAAGACGCTCCCAGTTTACCAGGTCCTTGGTACGGGCGATGGCTGCTGTAGCAGTAGCAGCACTGAGGTCGCCAGGCTGTGCATCATCATGACGCTCAGCACAGAACACACCATAGATGTAGCCATCCTCATGAGCGGTGAGTCGCATATCATAGATGTTGGTAGCAGGAACAACATCCTCCGGCATGGTGATAGGCTCATCCCAGAAACGGAAGTTGTCAACACCATTAGGACTCTCTGCTACGGCAAAGAAACTCTTGCGGTCAGCACCCTCTACACGAACAACGAGGAGATACTTACCATTCCACTTGATGGCACCCGAATTGAGCGTAGCATTCATCATGATGCGCTGCATGAGATAAGGGTTGCTCTTCTCATCGAAGTCGTAACGCCACTCCAATGGAGTATGTTCTGCGGTGAGGATTGGGTTCTTATACTTTTCGTAGATACCATTTCCCCACTCTACGGGTTCATTCTTACGGCTCAACAATTCCTCATGATGAGCGCGAAGTGCTTTCACTTTGTCTTGAAATGTTGTCATAATATTTTTTACTTTGAACTTTAAACTTTGAACTTTGAACTTTATGATAAGTAAAGACTATTGAATTCTTCACTCTTCACTCTTCGTTCTTCACTTAACTTTCTTAATGTCTTTGGCAAAGAGGACTTTCTTTTCCTTCTTGAATGCCTTGAAGTCCTTGACGATATCACCGTCACCGACACCAGGGAGGTAAGCCTCTTCCTGAGGTTTATCCCAGGCATTACGCCAGAAGAGAACATAACTCAACTGATACTTCTGAAGTACAGGCCAAAGGGTTTGCGTAAACCAGTCCTTCTTGCTGGCGATACCCCGGCAACCCGTTTCGGTGAGGGCAGGAATCTTGCCAACCTTCTTGGCTGCTTCCATCAGCACATCGAGCGTTGCTGCAAGGTTCTGCTGATAGTTGGCATCGTTGTTATCAAACTCATAGATATCAACACCCACCATATCCACGTACTTCTCGCCCGGGAATCGCTCCAGGAATTTTTCAACAGTCTTCTCGCTGCCGAGATTAGGTGACCAAGCCCAAACGATATTGTTGCACCCTGCTTTAGTAAGCATATCTAGGGTTTTTACGTATAGTTGGTTGTATTGTGCAGGTGTGCAACTGTTTACGCCCCACCAGAACCATCCGCCATTCATTTCATGCCATGGTCGGAAGATGACAGGAACCAGTTTACCATCGTTTGTCTTCAAAGAAAGGATGAAATCGGAAACCTTCTTGAGCCAGCCATCAAACTTCTGTTGCTGGGCGCCTCCATCCAGGACAGCAGCTACAGCATCACCTTTCGGATCCCAGGCATTCTCGCCTGTTACCGGATTCCAAGGATGCCAGCTCAATGTAACGATGCCTCCTCTCTCATTTTGGGCAATGATTTCCTTTCGCATACGGTCGAAAGGAACGCCGTCGAGATTTTCCTTGCTGTCCAACTCTATTTTTCCAAGATCGAAACCCATCACAGCAGGATAATCACCTGTAGTGAGGAGCACATCGCTCTTTCCTTCATCCCATTTCCAAGTAGTACCATACACCGGATCATCCTGATGTCCGAGCATGATTCCCTTGTTCAGTAATTTCTGCAGTCTAACCTTCAATTGCTCTGCCGGAGTATTGCAACATTGCTTTTTACCCTTGCAGCAGGAAGTATTGGCTGTCTGGACTGATGCGCCCGTAACGCCATCAACCTGTGCCATTGCTCCTTGCATCGCCATGAGGCAAGTTGCACCAATCAAAATTCTTTTTCCTATCATATATCTATTTCTTTAATTGCTGAATTATCCAAGCCTGCCATTCATCCCACTGCTCCTGATACCAGTAATGACCGGTCATCTGGTACAGACTCAAGGTCTTAGGCGCTTTTACCGAATTATAAAGTCCGTAAGACGATGTTGGCGGAACCACCTCATCATTATAACCGAAACTGTACCAGCCAGGAACGGTGATGCGACGGGCGAAGTTAACGCCATCATAATAGCGTGCACCTTCGAGTCTTGCCTTTTCCAAATCTGTAAGTTTCTGCTCTTTCCATGCAGCCCCCTGCGCCTTGTCTTCCTTATAGAAGTAGTGTGGCCAACCGCCAGCAACTCCGTGAATTTCAGCCTCATAATCACACATAGCATCATGAACAGGAGCCAGGAATGAGATTCGCTTGTCGAGAGCTGCCACAGCGATGGAAAGGAATCCACCCTGTGATGAACCCGTTACACCGATAGTCTTCCCGTTCCACTCAGGGAGCGAAGCGATATAATCCACACCACGAACAGCACCTGTCACTACGCGACGGTAAGCATTGCGATAAGGATTCTCGAGATTGGTATCCCAGTAACCATTCAGTTCGCCATTGGCAAGATCATCATAAATCTTCTGCTGCATGGTAACAGGAACACCGTGAATACCAATTTCCAGTACGATGCATTCAGCAGGAGCCGTATAAGTATCGCCGGCATAAGGGCGTACACCCGCACCAGGTACACGGAGCAAAGCCGGATACTTGCCTTCTTTTACCGGTACACTCAGGATGCCATACATCTTAGACCCCCAGCGGTTGTTGTTATAACTGATTTCATATACATTCTTATCCTTGGTACAACGCTCAGGCAGAAGCACCTTGGTAGGATTGAGGTCATTCTGTCTTGCCTCATCCAGTGCCTTCTTCCAGAAAGCATCGAAATCCTTAGGTTCCTTAGCAAACGGCTGAATCTTCTCTGGAGAGAAACCTGCCGTGCAAAGTCCCTCGTAATCCTTACCATCAACATGAGCGATAACCTTGAAGCGGTAGAAGCCCGGTCTGTTCAGACTGCCGCACCATTTCATGGTTCCGTCCTTGAGAGTGGTACTTTTCTTCACCTCCGGAAACATTGCCGGACCGGCTTCATAATCTACCTTCACCTGATTGAGTAGCGTACCGCTCTTTCTCACATTCACCGTGAAGTTAGCCTTCTCACCTACCCGGTAATTCCAGTCCTGATGGTCAGGAGTTACCGTTACAACGATGTTGTTTCCTCTGATTTGTGCGCTGAGGCTAGAAGTCCCCAGCACACTCGTCAGAATACCTATAATTATTAACCTAAAAACATTTGCAATTCGATGATTCATATTGTCGTTGTTAATCTTGTTAGTTAAACATTCAGTTTTACGGTTGCAAAGTTAACATAAATCTTTCTATAACCCTTGTACTATTTTGCTAAATGATTACACTTTCTTTTCAAAGCATAAAAAAAAGGTGGAAAATCTAGCCGCCGCCAGATATTTCCACCCAATTATTATTAAATTAAATACGATTTACTTAACACGATTCTTCACCAATGCATCAACAATTGGAGCCTCGTCCTCAAGCCATGTATTAGTACTACGGTCGAGCAAGCCCATCCACCAGAAAGCAGCAGTCTTATACTCATTGCACAAAGAAGTGACATAATCCGCATACTTAGCACGCTCCGTCATCTCCGGATGATCACCGATAGCACCAAACTCGCCGAAGAAATAAGGAATGCCGAGAGAACCGCACTTCTTATCAATACGATTGAAGACAGCCTTGATTTCAGCCTTCTGGTCATCACCTAAATCATAGATGTAATACTTCTCGTTTTCATCAATCTTCTTCTTTTCTTCAGCACTTTCACCTTCATGATGACGGTTACCATTACAGAACCAATATGGATCATAGCTATGGAATGTAGCACAGATATGGTTTGGGTGAGTATCAGTAGGAACAGACATCGCATTGACAGAGGCATCAGAAGTACCACCATCTCCATAACAAGAAATCAAAAGATTTCGATACTCATTGTTTCCACCAGTAGCACGAACCACGTTGACAAAATCCTGCTGCAACTTATTGATTGTTTCGTATGCAACATCTCCTGCAGCTGGAGCAGTCCAGCTAGATTTGGCATTCAGAATTTCATTAAACGATTCGAAGATAACCTTGTCATCAAAATCTTTCATTTCTGTAGCAATCTGCTTCCAGATAGCCTGATAGATCTTGGTTACATTCTCATAGTCATTATCTGCGTGGAGCCATGCTGAGTTAGGGTCACCGCTACCATTGTTAGCACCGGCATCGTGCTGGATATTAACAATGCAGTACATACCCTCATCATTAATCATTTTCACGATTTCCTTTACACGAGCCATCCATGCAGCATCGATAGCATAATCCTCATCCTTGGTATAGGTCTTAGAGAACTTGGCAATGTGAGGATACCATGTTACAGGCAAGCGAAGCACATTGAATCCCTTTGCCTTGAGGGTCTGGATAGTTTCCTTAGTTACCTGTGGCTGTCCCCAAGCCGTCTCCCAGTCGGCAACGGTTTTCTCCTCTGGCTTCCACCAGCTTGCATAAGGATTAGACTCCATGGTGTTACCCAAGTTGTAACCGAGAACAAAATTCTCAACCATTTCCCATACACTCTCATGCCCGTCATCATTTCCGGAAATACCAGCCTGATTTACGGTAATAACTTTAGTCAGACCACCTGCTGTGATGGTAAGAGTAGAAGTACGTGGAGCTTCTACATTCTTCTTGGTTGTTACCTTGAAATAAGAACGGTAGTTGGATGCTGTAGAATCAGAAATATTCCATCCGTAACCTTCGTGAGGAGTCACACTGATCCAGCTGGCATCTGCCTCGGGAACAGAAACTGTCCATTCTGCATCAGTATTGACACCGAGCATTACAGACGACTCACCCAAAGGCATAGAGAGAGACTCTATTGTTACACCATCATTGGTGATGGTCAATCCTGTGGCAGCATTATTATCATCGCTGTCGCTGCAGCTCATGAAGAGAGCTGCAACGAAGAGGAGTGCGAAACTAAAGATATTTTTTAATTTCATAATTTTTCAGTTTTTACTTTTTTGGAATGTAAATCACACGGATATTATCAAATTTCACATCAAGCTTACCAGAAGTAGTACTCTGGTTGATGCTCTGGATGCGGAACTGATTCAAACCAACAGACTTGATAGCAGAGAAATCCTTGCCTGCATAGCAATTAAACTTGCTCAATGGAACAACGGCACGATACCACTTTTTCTTGTAGAACTTACCATTGATATCCTGGAGTACAGGACCATCAGGGAATTTACCAACCTGTGGATTAGCGTCATAACCACCATCAGGCCATCCAAAGTTGTCATACTGGTTTTCTGCATCGCCCAATGGCTGTATCAGATAACGGAGATAACCCCAATAAGAACCATTGTTGTAATCACCTGCATCATAAACATTCATGGTGAAATAAAGTTCGTCAGCCGTAGCTGAAGCAGGAATGTTATCAGAGAATGAGAAAGAATTACCACTCCAATCCTTGCGGAAATAGATCATGGTACCCCACCACTGCTGATATTCTGTAGCAATATTAATGTGAGCATACTTACCATCGGCATTACCAGCATCTACATAAGAAGCATCTGGACTCCAACCATTATCTGTTGCATCGCCATCGAAGGTGGTCAGGATGGTTGAATAATCGTAGAAACGGTCTACGCTAGCAGAACCTGCAGGGTTGGTTACAGTCAATACCATATTATTACCCTCTACAGCTGGTTTTTGCTTGAATGGAATAAAGATAGAGTCTTCTGATTCTGCAACAGTATAGTCACCATCTGCCTGCTTCAATACCACATCACCATAAGTAATCTGGTCAATCTGAGTAAAGTCACGACCTGTCAAAACCAAGGTCTCACCAATCTCTGGCATATCGTTAGAACAGCTATTGATTACAGGTTTGCCTGGCAAGTAGTTGAAGTTAAGATAAACAGTACCAGCAGCACACTGCAAAACCAGAGCTCCATGCTCAGGTGCACCCTCAGGAACGGTTACATCAACGATAGAAGTTGTACGATAAGCCTGGTTTTCAGGATTGATGGCGTGATCAGCCTTTTCGATATTGAAATCACAAGCAATATGATTGCCAGGAACCTCATTATCTTCCCAAACCTGTTCATCAAGTTCATCGCCTGTTACATCAGTGATATATACCTTCTCGATATCCACGAGATTGTAACCATAAACCTTCATCACATTACCAGCCTCACGAGGATAGACTGCGGCAATACGTGAAGCAATAGGACCAGGAGCCAACACCTTGAACTGATAGGTAGCAGAACCATGAGAGGTCTCGATACGAAGCTCATCCTTCAAATCGCTGTTGAAAGCAGTCAACTTAAAACCTTTTTCCTCTGTAGGAATGGTAACAATGAGACTGTGAGGAGTATTCATTGTAGAGTTGAAACTTACATTCTGGTCATTGATATATACATTACGTACATCACTGAGATTATGACCCATTACAGCAATGACCGAACCGCAACCCGCCTTGCTGAACAAACTGTCAGCCTTAGCCGGATCACAAGCACGGATACCTGTAATCTCAGGAGTACCATAGCCTTCCTCATCATCCTTACAAGAAGTAATGGTGATGGACAACATTGCCAGCAAAAGCAATGCTAACAAGCCGAATCTATGTTTAATTATATTCTTATTCATAAGATAATTATCTATTAAATATTGTCATTACTCTTATTTTTCTACATCCCAGGTGAAATCATAAGGCTGGGCAGGCATGCTCAAGTACTTATTCTGGATAACATCACTCTCAGGATAAGGCATGAAGATATTGTTCTCATTAAGAACGACAGCCTGGTAACCAGTTACATACTTAGATACCAACTCGTTGACATTATATGTATAACCGCCATCAACCTTAATGGCTGTATTGTCATTCTCGCTCTCTGCCAACTTATCATTCCAATATACATGTCCCTCCTCATCTGTGATGTACCAAGTTCCTGTACCAGGCGGAATCACACGATAAGAGAATGTGCCGTTAGAATTTCTATAAAGAGAATTTTCACGAATTTCAAAAGCACGATGCTGCTGACGGTTGAAGAAGTTCAACATAGTCTGTGGTTTCCAGCGATACCATGTCACCATATCCCACCAGTTGAAATACTCCATACAGAATTCGATGCGACGCTCACGGATAAGATCCATCAATGTGATGCTTGTAGGATGAACAGCTTCAACACGAGCTCGATTATGAACGGCATCAAAAGCAGCCAAAGCCTCAGGATCAGAGGTACTCTCATTATTACCGAGAATAGCTTCAGCCTTCATCAGGTATACATCAGCCAAACGCTGGATATAGGTATTCAATGGTGAAGCCATCTGAGCAAGTGCTGCCGGCTCTACATCATTCTTAGTTCCAAGCACACCCTTCTTGCACTGCATCCAATTGTGCTTGTAGGTATAACCACCATCAGCCTTCTTGATATAGCTATAATAGCAATTTGGAGAGAACCAGGTAGCCTTGCGACGGATAGAATCGGCTGGATCTTCATTGTAATAGTCAATCATATCGCATGAAGGTGACAAGTTACCACCCCATACATTCACATCTGTTACTTCTGAGAATGCCAAATCGGAATAAGTAGCATTCATTGCGCCCCACTCTCCAGAATTTGGACTAGCCCAACGCATGGCAAGAACGGTTTCACTATTGTCATTGTTCTGAGCCTTGAACAGATCTTCATAGTTATTCATCAGAGAATACTGGCCGCTATTGATTACCTCATCGCAAAGTTTCTTTACCTCTTTCAAAGTCTCTTCATTGCGCTGATGATCATATGCAAAGGAGGCTTATCTGGAGTTCAAATGAGGCTTACTTGATTCCGGGCAGGATGTATCTGAAAAAAGTATTATTATAAAAAGTCAAACAAAAAAAGGGTGCACCATGAACTGATGGCACACCCTTCTAAAACAATTAACAATTTCACCAAACTCATTACTTCCCAATCTTCTTCATTCTGTCTACCTGCGTCTTTACTACATCCAATGTAGATTTATCGGTAGAGAAAACGGAGTTCAGACCTTGCGCTTCCTGAGCAGGATCACCGGTGTAGTCATCACCTACCTGCCACTGCTCATGCTTAGGATTGGCAAAGCCGCCCCATCCCCAGAAGTTACAACCGGCAAAGTAACCGCCAGATGCAGCATTGTCGCCAACAAGACTGAACACATACTTATAATATCCATCACGTGCTTCTGTTGTAGAAGAAGTTGAGAAAGAGAAACCATCACGAGGATAGCCGAACTCCTCCATCACCAATGGCTTCCTGATACGTCCGCATACCTCAAGATGTTCATCAATATACTCCTTTGTGTTCTTGCAGGAGATTCCCAAATCTTCCTGCAAATGGTCTTTTCTCGCCCAACTCCAGTTGTATGGCCAAAGATGGATGTTGCAATAATCCACATTCTTGTCGGCACAGATCCGCTCCCAGCAGTTCAGTTCACCTTCACATCCCCATTTGCCTTCGCTACCGATAGAAATCAGATGATTCTTGTCGAGCGAACGGATCAGCTTGCTTGTTTCACCCAGCCACTTTTCGAAAGCAGGCAACTGCTCTTTGCTGAAAGCACGAGGCTCATTACCTATCTGCCATGACATGATAGCCGGGTCATCCTTATACTTCTTCTTTGTATATCTGTTGGTTCTCGTAAGTATGAATTTCACATAATCATAGAATAGCTGATGCGCCTTTTCGCAGGATGCATATTTGGCAACGAAGTTCATAAAGGCAGGATAGCCGTCGATACTAGGAAGCGGAGCCTTACCAAAACCAGCCTGCTCCAGGTAATAGCCATAACCGCCACTCCATTCCCAGGAGTTGTTCAGGTAGAGCACGGCTACCATCTTGCGCTTACCCATCTCCATCAGCAGATAGTCGAGACCGGCAAGAATCGTATCGTTATAAACGCCCGGAGCTTCCTGCAGCGTCGGCTCCACCTTGGTCTTCACTCCTCGCTTTCCATCAGAGCCCACCAGGATGCGGAGATTGTCAATGCCCATCTCCTTCATCTTATCGAGTTCCCTACAGAGACGTTCACGGTTGCCGCCCTGTCCTTCTGAACCGAGGATTGCACCATACCAGAAATTGGTACCTACATAATAATAAGGTTTACCATCACGAACGAAATGTCCGTCCTTCACCTGCACAAAGTTTGACTTCGCAGAGATATTGCATGTAGCCAATGCCATCATCAATAAAATAAATATCTTCTTCATTTATTATTTAAGTTTACAGTTTAAAGATTCATTTTCGGTTGCAAAGATACTAAATAAGGGCAAAAAAGCATGATACTTTTTTGCCCTTTCTACATATAAATCTAAACTATGCTTATTTATTATTGCTTTTTCTGCTTTTTTCTAAGGTTTCGGATAGATTTTCTGGTAATCTTCCATCCCTTCGGCTGCTCCCTGCATCACACCTTTAAATATATAGGAGTCGGAAACTACCTGCTTCTTTCTATCGAAGATGGTCATGTGAGGAAGAGGCTGCACATTGATATCCCAGCAGTATGGGATAAGTCCTGCCTTCATTATTTCGGCAGTCACAGCACCATACCATGCCATTATACTCTCATTGTGCTTCTCCTGATTACCACCGAAGAGAGAGGCATCCTTACGATTGGCACCATATTCACCGATGACTACCGGATACCCCTGGTCAACAAACTTACGTTTCATCTTCATCATCTGATTGGTGATATACTGGTAGGCATCCACGTTCTTATTATTATACCAGATGGTGTTTATGGTTCGTCCCTGGTCATCGGCAGGCGCATGTCCTTTCCAATAAAGAGCCACCTTGCCCCAATCGGCATCTTTGTTCATCAGGGTGAATCTATAAGGATCGTAGAAATGAACCTCTGCCATCAGACGGTTCTTCACCTTATCCTTCAGACAGGTGATGTCGTAAGAATCCTTGGTAGCCAAATCAATCTCGGTCTTTGGAGCCTGTACGATGAGCACACGGCTAGCATTATTACCACCGGTAGCACGGACGGCATCGATAAACACCTGTTCATATGCCAGGAGCCGGTCGGCAAACTCCTTGCTTTCGGGAGCCAGCATTTCACCCTGAACCTGCGGACTGGCACCTCCCACTCCCGGTTCGTTTAGGGCAGCAAAGAGAACCCGCTGGTCATACGTCTTGAATTCCTTTGCTATATTCGTCCACAGCTTGCGGAACATCTCCTTATGCTCTGGCACATTTGCCCCACCGGTAAAGGCATCATGCTCCATCCAACCGCCATCCCAGTGTTCATTGATGATGACACAGAGACCTGCATTGAGACCATAATTCACTATTTCCTTGATTCGTTTCATCCAGACAGAATCTATGGTCATATTCTCCTTATCCGTAAGATGTCCAGCCACCCAGGATGTAGGGATGCGAAGACTGTTGAATCCCTGCTGTTTCAAGCTCCGGATATAACTCTCAGTAGTCTTATCATTCTGCCATGAAGTTTCCGACTTCAGTCCTGCCTGATTGGTAAAGACATCGTTCCAGTCGCACGCCTCCATCGTATTACCCAGGTTGACTCCTGGAGCCATATAGTGAGCCAGTTCGGTAGCCGTGAGTTTCATTTTCGAGATACGGCCATCCACTGGTTTAACCTGTGCGCCAGCCCAAGCGAAATGAGCGGCAGCCAATATAATCATAACTATCTTCTTCATATATCAATCTAACGTATTATCGGGTTTTGAAGTTATCATGTTGCAAAGATAGCGAAAAAACCGTAGCGTGAATGTATACTTTTGATAAAAGGATAGGTATATTATGTTAGGATATACGATATTTGCACAAAAAAAGACGCACATCAGAGAAAGATTCTCCGATATGCGTCCACACACTTTATATTAAACCTAAAGACTTAATATCTCGTTTTTTATTTAGCAGGCCACTTTGCTGCTGCAACTCCGGCTGTAATACTCTCAAGCATATTAGCATTGCTAACACTTGCACCAGCACGGTTGAAGATAGTCATGCTAGGAAGACCGCCATTGGTATCCCATGCCATTGGCACACAACCATTATTGATAGCACTAGTTACGACAGCCTTGTAATAGTCCTTAACTGATGCATCATGAACAGCATCCTTACCGATGGCCAAACGCTGGTTGGCACCAAACTCACCAATCAATACAGGATAGCCCTTGTCGAAGAAGTTGGTCTTCATCTTCTTCATCTGAGCCTCAACATAATCCTCGTTATATTTAGCATCAGCTGTACGATCAGCCTCAGAACCATTGGTGTTGTTCTTGCCCCAATAGAGGCAATACTTACCCCAACTTTGGTCTTCGCTCATATCGGTAAAATTATATGGATCATAGAAGTGAACCTCAACCATCAGTCGGTCGGTAGCAGAATCCTTAATCTTAGACATGTAGTTGTTGGCTACGAATTTATCGATATTGGTATTAGGACCCTGAACTATCAGAACTCGCTTGGCATTGTTGCCACCTGTAGCACGAACCGCCTCAATGAAAGTCTGCTCATATTCAGCAATTCTATTGGCCAAATCCGCAGTGCCCAGCAATGCATTGGCATCACCGCCACTCACACCAGGCTCATTCATACCGGCAAAGATAAGACGCTCGTCATAATTCTTGAAACTATTGGCTATCTGAGTCCAAATCTTGGTGAGTTTTGCCTTGGTAGCATCCACATCAGTAGCAGCAGTGAAGCCATCATGCTCAATCCATCCACCATCCCAATGCTGGTTGATGATGACATAGAGATCGTTCTTGATGCAGTAATCTACCACCTCGTGAACACGAGCCAGCCAATCGGCATCGATGGTGCAAGCCTCAGCTTCTGTGATGTGACCCATCACCCAAGAACAAGGAATACGGACGCTCTTGAAACCGGAAGCCTTCACCAGGTCGATGAGCTGCTGGGTAGTCTTTGCCGACTGCCAAAAAGTTTCAGAACCGATACCGGCATTTTTCCAGTTATTGGCAGCATTTCCTGCCTCCATCGTATTACCCAGATTCCACCCCGGATACATCAAGGCAGCAATATCCATAGCTGTCTTGCTCATATCACCAGTAGTAGTACCCTGCTCCTGGTTAATGGTAACAGCTTCGGTGATGGAAGTACTGTCGTTTACCACCATGGTATAGCTGATGGTTGCCGAACGGGCATTGCTGATGTTGGCAGCCACAGAATAGTTGTGGGTGTATTCCACCATGTTGGCACGAGAAGTAATCTCACTCACCCAATCATTGCTGATTACCTGAGAATAACTTGCATTTGCCTTCAGGGTTACTGTAACCTGACCACCGGCAGCCCCCACATTCATGGTTTTACCTGATGATATGAGCAGTCCCTCGGTAGAGTTCTGGCTCACGGTGATAGTCTTGGTATCAGAACCAGCCGCTACGGTGATAGTTGCCGAACGGTCATCATTGGCAGTATTTGCCTCTGCCTTGATGAGGAAATGATGGGTAATACTAGAAGAGCCAGCCACTGGAGTTACAGCCAACCAAGCCGCTTCGGTAGAAACCGTTGGTACCTGAGCCGCCTTGACATATAAATCAGTCTCACCACCATTCTTCGTAAACGCCATATCAGAACGGGAAACCACGAAGTCCTTAGAGAGTCCTTCACCGCCTCCGATGGTATCCTCATCAGAACAAGCTGAGAAACTGACCATGGCAAAAGCCATGATCAGAAACGATAAAATTGTTATTTTCTTCATATTCATAGAATATCAAAATAATACGTATGATTACTTACTTGGAGTCAAGACATGATTAATCTTAACCTTAACCTGAGTAGGATCAACCAGGTCTTTCCACAAATCGTAGAGTTCGATGGACCAAACCACTGCACCCGAGCACTTATCTACCAAAGAAGCGGAAACTTCGTAGGTGCCATCGCCCTTCACATAAGTGCGACCGAATTCAGAACCGCCCCAGTAGCTAGGATACCAGCTAGGTGTGGCATAAGAAAGTTCTGTCTTGTAGTTCTTGGAAGCAGAATCCTTCAGGTTGCCGTCGATACCTGTGATGGTGAAGTTGACAATCAGATTACCAGTGAATGACAAGGCTGAAGCATCCACTCCATTTGCCTTGGTATTACCATACTCATTGTAGATTTCAATGCGACCGTCTGTGCCCTTGCCATCCTTGTTGACGAACTCTGTCTTGGAGAAATCCATAGAGAATTCAGGATCCACATCAAACTTGATGCTCACAATCTCTGCAGTAATCTTGGATGCATCGATGGCATCAGCTGCCAGATTGTTGATATCCACACAGAATACCGCTGCACCTTCTGCCTCGGCACCACCTGTCTCCATCCAAACCGTATAGAGACCATCGCCAGTAACGTTGGCATCATACTTGGAATTATCAAAGGCTGACCAGCGACTTGGATCCCAAGAAGCATCACCATATTCCAAACCAGCCACATGACTGCCCGCACCTTCCTTCATGTTATCTGTCAAACCAGAAAGACGGAAAGTAACCACCATGTTCTTGGTAAACTTAATCTGAGCCTGGTTGATGCCAGGATTGCTGCCCGTAGAACCATACTGGTTGAAAATCTCGATACGGATTCTACCATTATTCTCAAGGTCACCGACAACCAATTTGGAATTATCAACCTTCAACTCAGGTGACATACGAACAGGACGAATCGCCAAGCCCAGGTTGCGGGCCGAAACACCAGATGAAGCAGTACCATTGCTCAGATTGAGCGTCTGGCTATAATCCGTAGCGATGCTATAGTTATTGCCGCTCCAATACAAGCCCTGGTTGCCCTCACCTACCTTGGCAGTTCCATTGCGGTAACCGGTGTAAGGCATAAAGATGCTGTTGCCATTGGCTGCAGTAAATCTGATACCCTTCACGCCCTTCACCTCAACTTCTGTCTGAGTGGTATTGGCAATCAACTCACTCATCTGATCAGCTGTAGGAGTAGAACTGCGCATCAAGGCACCCGCATCCACGTTCACCTTCTTCAAGATATCCTTATCCGTACCGGCGATATCTTCCACTGTATTGTAATCGATGAGATAAGTACTCTGATTCACACCAGTCAAATCACCATAGCCCAGAAGGGTACCTGTCTCTTCCTCTGATTCTGCACCCAGGTTGCATTTAGCCCAAAGGATGCTCAAACCCAAGTCAACATATTCCATTTTCTGAGCAGGAGTGGTAAAGCTCTTGGTCTCACCATAGACAAAACCATCACCCAACTCAAAATATGATGTATAATAGTAAGTAGTTCCAGGAAGCAAACCTTCCACACGTTGACTGATGGTCTTGGCACTGGCAGAGATTGGATAATCGATACCGTTCTCTACATCCGCCTCAGAGGTTGAAATCTTGAAACCGTAGTTCATCTGGGTCTCTCCCTCTATCAGGATGCCTTCCAAGCCATTGGCTGTAGCACTCAGGGTAGCCTTGGTAGCCGTAACATCCGTGGCTCCGGCTGTAGCAATCTGGGCATCGGTAGCCACGAAGCTCTTCACCTCACCAAACTTGGTTACTATGCCCTGTAACTGTACGTAAGTGGCATAATAATAGGTATTGCCCTTGGTCAATCCCGAGAGAGTGGCGGTTACATTACCTTCGGCATCAATCACGCCAGGCTGCTTGGAGCCGGCTGTGGTAGGATCGGGGTTGGTACCGTAAACAACACCCACCGCATAGGCACCGGCATCCTGCTTACTCAAGTCCAAGACCTTGCCGCTGACTACTGCCGAAATAGCAGTAACAGAAGCATCACCCGTCTCAATGGTGCTAATTACATTTCCTGTGGCTGCAGAGTAGTCATCATCGCTACAGGAAGAGAGCGAGCAAAGACCGGCCATCAGCAGCATCACACCTGCTAAATATTTCATTTTCATAATCTAATCCACATTAAAGTTTCTAATCTTATTTACCCTCTGAAGGTGTCACTACAGGAGCACCTGTATCCATCTTCACGGTGATAACCACTTCGATGCTTGAAGAACACTTGAAGTCGGTAAACTCGTTTTTGCCGGAATCAAACTTGAAGCATGCGGCAGGTCCCCATGGGTTCAATACATAACGACGGAAGGAGTTGGTACTAGGGTCGTCATCTGTATATCCTCTTGGGATGAGTGTATCATCAAAATCAACACTCTTGCCATCTACCTTGATGCTCTTGATGGTGATATCGCAGTTTGGATTGTCCTTCAGAATCTTGTTGACGTCGATGTAGAGAAGATATGGATTGCTCTCTGCACCCTCAAACTTCAAGGAATAGTCGCCATCGCCTGTGATGAACACATTGGAGCTCATATAGTTGGAGGTACCGCCATCGTGGGTCCAGCCCCAACCGGAGTTGTTGAAGAAGAGGTTTGCCTTATACTTAGGACCTGATGCAGAACTTGCGCTCTGGGCTACCCAGTGGTATGCCTGATACTGATAGAGATTGCCCTGGTCATCAAGACACTGGCTACCGAGCCACAAATCCTTCAGATGTCCGGTATAGTCATCCTTGCTGACTTTCAGAATACGTAGGGTGTTGTCGGCATTAGCATGCATGTTGTAATTGCCCGTTGCAGAAAGCTGGGTATTTCCGAAGCCCTTGTCGAAAGTGAATACGCCTTCATCGTTCAAGGTATATTTACCGGAAACCTGACTTCCATCAGGAGCGGTATAGATATAACTCTTTGACTCGCTGTTCATCACGAGGGTTGCATCCTCGATACCACTGGCTGCTGTAAGCTGAATGCCCTTGGCACTACCGTCGAGGTTGCAATAGTCAAACTGCCGTCCCTCTTCATTATCAGGGTTAGCCAACTTGTAGGTGATTTCCTTATTGGTCTTCTGCTCTACCCAGTCGCGCCAGTCAGTCATCAGCGTTGGCTTCACCTGGGTGTTCTCTGGCGCGGAAGGAGTCCAATTGTCCCAGTATTCCTCTGAAACGAAGTTGTAGCAAAGCAAGCACTTGCCCTCATCAGAATTGTCTCGAACTGTTGCTATCTGCAAACGGTCGTCGGCAAGTCCCATCAGCTTCAGTCCGCTACGCCAGTTGGTAGCAACCTGGTCATGTCCCGAATTGTGGAGCAGTTCCGCATCCGAGAAGGTGATGGTATGATTGTCTGTATCCAGCATGTAAGTACCCTTAAGGGTCTCACCTGTCTCAGCATTATATACGGTGACATGAGCACCGCCAATCAGGTCGAACTCCATATAACCATAGTCCATAGCCGACATCACCCAGGAGTTGTCTGCGATACCAGGAGTCCAGTTCCAATGGTCGCCGGCTGCAGCGGTCTGTCCCATCATGCAGGTACTCCAGTCATCATCCATACCCCAGAATCCGAGCGGACCTGCCCAGAGGTCTGAATGCTTGGTGATGACATTGGCATCGATATCCAACTTCCATCGCTTCGATTTGCCTACGCCGCCACTCAGATAGGTCCACAGAGGATCGGTAACGAATTCGGCACAGAAATCATCTACCTTGAACTCGGCGTAGGGTCCCCAGAGGAAACCGCCGCGGGTTTCAACACCGATACGTGCCTGATAGGTACCATTGAAAGGAATCTTCAGGCTCACCTCATCCTGCTGGAAACGTCCCTGAGGCGTATCAAAGACCACCGAATAGCTCGATGGCAACAGACTCTTGAACTTGACAATATTAGGATTGCTTTCGTCGTGAGTAATCGTGAAGGCGATGTTCTCAGCCAAATCCTCAGAAGACAAGTTCTTATCGCCCAGACCAAACTCGTCTGGAGAGCAGCTCGCCATGACGAAAATCATGACAGCTGCCAAAAGCGAATATATTTTATTTATAATCTTCATAAAACCAATACTTTAAAAAGTTAGAATTACCAACCAGGATTCTGCTTCAGGAGACCATGAGAAAGTCCGATCTCGGTGATAGGAATCTGAATCAAACCACGTTTCTTGATGATATTCTCGGCACTGATGGATACGGTGGTTTTCTCGCCGCCATCCTTCACTTCCCAGGAACCGGCAATCTCCCTGGCTGCCTGCTCCACGCCCTGACGGAGCTGATCCCAATAGCGGATTCCCTCGAAGGCAAACTCAAGCTTGCGCTCTTTCAGGATGTTCTCCTTGGTGGCTGTCTGCTGAGAATAGTTGCCACTCAGGGTGGTGCCATCATCCTCGGTATAAGCACGCTTGCGAACCTGGTCGAAGTAAGACTGGGCATTAGGACTGCCCAACTCTGCTGCCATCAACAGGACATCGGCGTAACGGACGAGGACCCAATCCTGGAACTGACTGATTTGGAAATCGCCTGCACCCACTGTTTCCGTGTAATGCTGCAACTTGCCATCACCAGCAGTTTCGTGCTTAGACAAAGGGGTATATTTCTTCACGAAATATCCGGTGTATTCGCGCTGGTCGGCAAGATAGGTGTCCTCGTAATCCTTCAACAGTGAAGCATCGATGATAGAGGCTGAACGGCGGGTATCACCCGTAGCATAGGCTGAAGCAATGGATGGTGTAACAGTGCATCCACCCCAACCCTGGCCATAGCCTTCGTAAACCAGACTACCGGTACGCATTCCTATCATCACCTGGAAACGGTTACCATCATTGTTGCCATTATAGTCGGCTGTGTAGTTAAACTTCATCGAGAGTATGGTCTCTGGGTTTCCAGGACCAGCCCAGGAAGAGTTCTCATGTGCCCAAAGTCCTACGTGGTCACCGCTCTTGTCATCAGCAGAAGCTGGCCACAAATCTCTGAATCGAGGTACCAGACTGAACTCGCCACTGGAGATGATATCCTCGCAGGCTGCCAGGGCATCCGCCTTGGTCAAGCCCAGCTGATCAGGCTCCTTGCCATAATAGCCACTATAGAAGAGGTATGCGCGAGCCAGAATTGCCTCGGCACCATACTTGGTGATATGTCCATCGTTGGTAGCCGCATCCTTCTTAGGATAGGCATTGGCAGGAATATGCTCGATGGCATACTTCAAATCTCTGAATACCAGACTATATACAGAGTCAGGAGCAGCCTGAGGAACCACTTCGCTGGTGGCATGTTCCAGCAACGGAATATTCTCCCAAAGGCGAAGCATATCGAAATAGCACAAGGCACGAAGAGCATGAGCCTCACCCAGATAGGTGTTCTTTGCATTCTCATCATCCCAGGTAATGCCTTCACCCTTATCGATAAACTCATTGCAGCGGAAGATGGCTGCATAATAGCTCTTCCACAAGGTTTCGTGCATATCGGTATAAGACGGTGCCTGATTCATGTCGAAACGGTCGAGAATCTGCGTGTTGCGGCCATCGGTGTTACCCGTACCGCCAAAGCACTCATCACTCATCGTCTCGGTCAACTGATAGACGGTGAACGAAGGACCATCTGAAACGGTACGCTGCCAACCATCGTAGCAGGCATAGAGCGAGCGAAGTCCATCTTCCTGACTCTTATAGAAATTGCCGGAATTTGATTCTGTCTTGGAAGCCACATCCAGCCAACTGTCGCTGCAAGATGCCAGACCTCCCATAGCCAAAATACCCAAAGCGGCTATCTTTATTTTATTTGTCTTCATAATGATATCTCCTTTAAATTAGAACTTAAGATTCAAACCTACCATGAAGGTACGTGGACGTGGATAGTAACCCAAATCTACGCCTGATGCCCAACTATTGACACCATAACCGATTTCTGGGTCCATGCCGTCATACTTGGTAAAGGTAAACGCATTCTGAACCTGGAAGTACAAACGGGCCTGAGATACGAACTTCTTATGAAGCAGCTTGGCAAAATCATAACCTAAGGTGATGTTGCTGATTCTCAGGAAGTCACCATCCTGGATAAAGAGGTCGGAGAACTGATAGTTCACATTGGTCTCTGTTACACGTGGATATTTGTTGGATGTTCCCTCACCTGTCCAGCGCTGCAGAATAGCTGAAGTGTAGTTGGCAGTCTTGGCACCTACATTGCGGTAGCTCTGAACGATGTCGTTGCCTACAGAACCGTTGGCGGTTACAGAGAAGTCGAGTCCCTTGTAGTCGAAACCGAGTGAGAAACCATAGGTAAAGTCTGGCATACCATTGCCCAGGTTTACCTTGTCGGCATCATTGATGGTACCATCGTGGTTGACATCGTAATACTTTACATCGCCAGGTTTTACAGAAGACCCCTGAAGTACGCCATTGCCTGCCGCTACCCACTCGTCGATTTCTTTCTGGTTCTGGAAGATACCAGCGGTCTTGTAACCCCAGAAGTAACCGATTGGTTCGCCATTGCTGCAACGGTAGAACTCGGTAGAGTTATCATAGAGCTGACCATTACCATCGGTACCATGAATGATACCATCGGATGTAGGGATGCTTCCCACCTTATTCTTATTATAGGCACCGTTGACATTCACATAGTAGTTGAAATCTCTACCAATGTTGTCGTTCCAGCCCAAACCGATTTCTATACCGGTATTCTCTACGTCACCTCCATTGAAATAAGGGGCTCCCGTACCGGCTGTGCCTGGGATAGGCTTAACCAGCAACCAGTCTTTGGTGGTCTTCTTATACCAGTCGATGTTGACATTCAACTTGCCCAGGAGACGCAAATCCAAACCGAAGTCCAACTGCTCTGAAGTTTCCCACTTCACATTCTCGTTAGACAGACGGCTTTCGTAAGCACCATAGTAATTTGACTGTCCGTCAGCACCCAAAGCCGTACCGAAGTTATAGTAAGCGCCCGATGTTGAGATAGGAGAAATAAACATCAGGTCGCCAATATTCTGGTTACCAACCTGTCCCCAGCTTGCACGCACCTTGGCATAATCAAGCACCTTGAGCAGAGGCTTCACCCATTTTTCATTGGTTACAATCCAACCGGCAGAAACAGAAGGGAAGTAGCCCCAGCGGTTGCCACGGGCAAACTTAGAAGAAGCATCGGCACGCAGGGTAGCTGTTGCCATATAGGTTTCCTTCCAGTTCCAGCTTACACGACCAAAGTAGCTCACCATGCGCTGTGACAGAGAAGGAGCACCGCTGGCACCCAGACCATCGGTAGCGGTAGCAGCGGTACCATTGCTTACATAAGCATGGTTCCAGTCGGCAAAGCCACTCTTCAGGGTTGCATTGGATGCACTTACGCCTACGCCATCAAAGCGCCAGGACTCCATACCTGCCAAGGCTGTGAAGCTATGCTCCTTCACCTTGAAGTCGTAAGACAGGGTGTTGGTCCAGGTCAACTGCCAGTTATGTCCCATATTCTGGTTCACACTGGTACGGTTGGCTGTGTTGTAACTATAGATAGAGAACTGATAGAGAGGAGTAAACGAACGGTAATCGCTTGCATAATACTCGTAACCTACTACGGTGCGATACTTCAAGTTCTTGATAGGTTCAATCTCCGCATACACATTACCGGTGAAACGGGCTGCATTCGTCTGATTGTTATTGTTCGTCATCATCAAGCCGTATGGGTTGCCATCGGCATTATACCAGTCGCTGTTACTGGTATCATTAAAAGGAGAATCATACTTGTTGTTGTCGCTATACACAGGCGACAATGGAGAGGTATTGAAGGCACTGCGCAGAGAGTTGTTGTAAGCATTGCCCACACCGATACCCGAATTTTGGGTATAGATGAAACTGATCTGCTCACCCACCTTCAACCAGTCCTTCACCTTCCAGTCGGAATTGACACGGAAGTTGTAACGTTCATAATTGCTGACGTCCTTGCCGCCAACAATACCTTCCTGGTTCATATAACCCAGCGTCATGGCATAATTGGCAGTCTTGCTACCGCCATTTACACCTATATTATATGAAGAAGTCTTGGCATTCTTCACAAACATCTGATCTACCCAGTCGGTATCAATCAAATCGCCATTGGCATCATAGATACTCTTGTACTTGCTCCAGTCGTAGGCATTCTTGCCCGAGTTGATGGCAGCCTCATCCAGAATAGCCATATACTCCCTAGCATTGAGCATATCAATGCTGCGTGGCTTGTTCTGCCAACCCACATATCCGTCGAAGCTAACCACGGCACGGCCTTCCTTACCACCCTTGGTAGTAATCAGAACAACACCATTGGCCGACTGCGAACCATAGATGGCAGCCGATGCCGCATCCTTCAGCACATCAATGCTTTCGATATCTGCTGGATTCAGAGAAGCGATGTCACCACGTACACCATCAATGATGTAAAGCGGATCAGAACCACTCACGGTACCCATACCACGGATGTTTACCTTCAAACCGGAACCCGGCTGACCGGATGTTGAGATGATGCTCATACCAGGAGTCTGTCCCTGGAGCGCCTGAAGCGGATTGGAAGTGTTCAACTTGGCGATGTCATCACCCTTCACGTTGATGTTGGCACCCGTCACCAGCTTTTTCTTCTGAACACCGTAACCTACTACGACAACTTCATCAAGTGACTGTTTGTCTTCATTTAAGGTTACGTTGATTGTCGAACCTGTAACTTTAATCTTTTGGGTGATAAAGCCCAGATACGAAACTTCGAGTGTTTGTCCATTCTTTGCTTCAATGGTAAAGTTACCATCCAGGTCAGTAACGGCACCCGTCTTTGTACCCTGCACCATGACACTTGCACCAATCAATGGTTCATTGTCACTGCCAGAGATGACAGTACCCTTAACCGTCTGAGCATTGAGGACACCCGCTCCGATTCCTAACATTGCCTGGAACACCAACATGATGGCTACCAGAGCAACTTTGCAGAGCATGTGGCTCTGCGAGAATTTCTGAGATGTTTTTCTCATAATTACTTTAGGTTTAAATTAATAATTGTTGCTTCTAGGTGTAATATAGGGCCTATGTAACATAGGTCGAATATTGCCTTTATATAAATAAGGTATAAGCCTCGGTTATGAGGATTGCCTCGATTTATCGTTGTTTACATTTACTTTTCGTTGGCAAAGATAGACAAAAAACAGACATAATGGGGTATGTTTTGGTTAATCAATTACGTATAAAATGTTGCGCAACCTACATTTTTTAACGAAAAAGCACCAAAATGTAGCATAAAATACATTTTGGTGCAAAAATAGTTTAATTAATATGATATTTTATCAATCCCGGCATCGGAGCTTTCAATATCTGGGAAATCTTGAGATGAAACTCATCCTCCATCACATTTCTCAAAGGTGATTCAAAGTAATGAGCTATGCTTCCAACAAAACCAAGCATCGGGATTTCTTCTTCCAAGGATGAATGCCATGCCTTCATGCCTGGCTCCAACTGACTTATATCTTCGGTGCTCGCCTTGACATATTTAATATAAGGTGTGAGATTCTTTGCGTAGAACTGATTGAAACTCTCCAATATCATACGATAGAGTGACATGGCTTCATTCAGTTCGTCAGTCCCGTTCTCGTGTTTCTCACCTTCTGCTATCTGTTCTGAGATAAAAGGACAGATGGAAGCCAGAAAGCGATTGGCAAGCGGCTGTCTGTACACCTTATTAATAATAGTAGGATAATCCAAGCCCGACCAGGCAAGATATTTATTCTTTAGCGATACAGGCAATGTGCCCTTGAAGATACCATTGAGGAAAAGTTTGCCGATTACTGCACCACTACCCTCATCGCCCAGAATATATCCCAACGGAGGCGTGTTCATCACAATCTTCTCTCCATCGTAAAGACAACTGTTGGCACCGGTTCCCAAAATACAGGCGATACCCGGTTTCTTGCCAAAGAGAGCACGGGCTGCTCCCAGCATATCACCTTCTGCCTCAACCTTGGCTTCGGGGAAAGACTGCTGCAAGAGTGATTTCATGCGAGACTTCATCGCCTCGGTTACTCCACTGCCATAAAAGAAAACCTCCTGAGGCTGCTCTGACAGAACAAGTTCCTTACACAATACATCCAATATCTCGGCATCACTCTGATGAATCGGACTGATGCCCTGCGTCTTACAGGTAACCATCACGTTACCCTGTTCATCAACCAGAGCCCAATCGGTCTTGGTACTGCCACTATCTGCTATGAGTATCTTCATATTCTTATCTGATTAATTAACGTATTCTTTGACGTTGCAAATGTAATCAATTTATATGAAAAATGCAAAAGATAACCCTAAAAATCGAACGTAAAGGTGCTAATATATCAAAAAAGGCGATTTTCTCTTTGCTTTTTCACGAATTATTAATAACTTTGCAGTCAAATTTACTAAATATGAAGAAGAGACTATACATCATAATTCTGCTGATGGTGGCATTCGTACTGCCCAGTAATGCTGTGCTCAAGGAAGCCAACCTGGACACAACGCTCTATATGCTGCGTACAGAATTGACCAACTATCACATAGACTTGGAGAAACAGAACCAAGCTGCCAAGGCTCAACAGTTGGCTGTGATTCAGGAACTCATCAGTATTGTGAAACAGGCTGACCAGAACTCCATCATGCTCTATTCGCAGCGCAACGGGTATATTTTCGACATGACTTATGCCTGTCATGAGGCTACAGAGCAGTTTAAGAAGTTTAAGTCGAAGGCTGTTCCTTTCCGCCAGATGATCAAGAAGAACAATGTTGAGGTGGCTCGTTTCGACTCGCTCATCAACTATCTCTACGGCATGAACACCATGTTTCTCAGCGAAGAAGCACAGGTGAACCGAAACGTTGACCTGACTCTGGCTGTCAATATCCGCCGCCAGCTGGTAGAGAAACAGAAACAGCTGCAAGCCTATGTACAGGCTTACGACAGAACCGACCGTAAGCTACAGGCACTCAACGACTATGCCAACCGCAGATACGAAGATATCCAGAACAGCATCTTCAATAATGGAGGCGACAACTATCTGCGTATACTCCGCAATATCAGCATGAACTATAAGGAGGCGAAGACGTCTGTAACTGAGAAATACAAGCCCGTACCAGGCATGATGTCACAATGGGATGTTCGTATCATCTTCATCCTCTTTGGTATCATCGTCTTCTGGGGGCTCATCTCCATCTTCCTCAATCTCTTTACCATCCGCATCGTGATTACCCAACTCATGAAGCATGGTATGTTCGAGAACAGAAAGGAAAGTTTTATGGCAAAACGTCCATGCCTTATCATGGCTATGACAGTAGTAACCTTCGCAGTTATTCTCGGTATCGTAAGAATGGCGGTTACCCAGAACTTCGTGATTATGGCAAGCCAGCTGCTGGTAGAATATTCCTGGCTGGTTGGCGTCATTCTGGTATCTATCCTGCTACGTGTAGACAACGATAAGATCAAGAATACCTTCCGTATCTATTCACCATTGATGCTAGTAGGTTTCATCGTTATCGTGTTCCGTATCATCCTGATACCAAACGACCTTGTAAACCTCATCTTTCCACCAGTCCTTCTGCTCTGCGCTCTCTGGCAGTGGAATGTGATTGGCAGAAAGCACAACCAGGTATTGCGCACCGACAAGACATACGCATTCATATCGCTTGCCGTATTCGGAGTAAGTACCATTTTTGCCTGGACAGGTTTTACACTGCTTGCCGTCCAGCTTATCATCTGGTGGACCATGCAGCTTACCTGCGTGCTTACCATCACCTGCTGCGAAGGATGGCTCAGCGTATATGCCAAGCGTAAAAAACTGGCAGACAAGGCGATTACCGACAAATGGCTGTATCGCTTTATCTATAAGGTATTGCTCCCTATTTCTGGCGTACTCTCGTTCATCATCTCTATCTATTGGGCAGCAGATGTATTCAACATGAGTGATACGACATGGGAGATATTCAACAAGGATTACATCAAGACCAGCAACTTCACTGCATCGCTTTTCAGTATTTCAGAGGTAGCTTGTCTGTACTTCCTGTTCAACTACATCAACATTACTTCTGTAGATTTCATGCGTCATCACTTCGAGAAGGCAGATCCGAGGTCGGCTGCCTCAAAGATTGTGATGTTCAAGAACGTGATGCAGGTGATTATCTGGGGTATCTGGCTGATGATAGCCCTGAATGTATTCCAGGTTGGTAAATCATGGCTGCTAGCTATCTTTGCCGGCTTATCAACCGGTCTGGGTTTTGCATCAAAGGATATTCTTGAGAACATCTACTACGGCATATCTCTGATGATGGGCCGTGTGAAGGTGGGTGACTACATTATCTGTGACGGCACCCGTGGTAAGGTAAGCAGTATCAGTTATACCTCTACGATGCTGGAGGCTACCGACGGTTCGGTCATAGCCTTCCAGAACTCGCAGCTCTTCTCGAAGAACTACAAGAACATGACCAAGAATCATGGTTATGAGCTGGATATTCTGGAGGTAGGTATTGCTTATGGCAGTAATGTGAAGGAAGTGAAACAGATTCTCATCGATGCCCTGATAAAACTGGACTGTATCTATCAGGACAAAGGGGTGAAGGTGTTACTGAAAAGTTTCGATGACAGTTGCATCACACTCAGAATTGTGGTATGGGTGAACGTGCTTACCCAAGCCATCGACGATGCCACCATTATGGAGTGCATCTACGATACGCTCAACGATCACAACATCGAGATTCCGTTCCCACAACGTGAGATTACAATTAAACAAGTTAATAATTAACAGGTTATAGTTTACAGTTAATAGCAGGTTAGCCCCCTATTAACTGTAAACTATAAACTATAAACTATAAAAAATATGGCAACATTCATAGCAGGTCCTTGCGTCATCGAGTCAATGGAACTATTGGAAACAGTAGCTCAGGAACTCGTCCGCATCAACGAAAAGTTAGGAACTAAAATCATATTCAAGGCTTCATTCGACAAAGCCAACCGTACCAGCATCCACTCTTTCCGTGGTCCAGGACTGGAGAAAGGACTCCAGATGCTGGGAGATATCAGGGAGAAGTACAACCTTCAGGTTACAACAGATATTCATGAGAGTTATCAGGCTTCAGCAGCAGGCGAAGTTTGTGATATTCTCCAGATTCCAGCCTTCCTCTGCCGACAGACCGACCTTCTGGTTTCTGCAGCCAAGACAGGTAAAACCGTCAACATCAAGAAGGCACAGTTCCTGAGCGGTAGAGATATGAAATATCCTGTAGAAAAAGCATTGGAGAGCGGTGCCAAGGAAGTTTGGCTCACAGAACGCGGCAACTGTTTCGGCTATAACAATCTCGTGGTAGATTTCAGAAACATCCCTGACATGAAGGAGATTGTGCCAAATGTCATCATGGATTGTACCCATAGCGTTCAGCGCCCGAGTGCAGGTGACGGCAAGACCGTAGGCGACCGCAAGTTCGTTCCAGCAATGGCAAAGGCAGCTAAAGCTTTCGGAGCTACCGGCTACTTCTTTGAAGTACATCCAGACCCAGACCAGGGCAAGAGCGATGCTGCCAATATGCTGGAATTAAACAAGTTGGAATCACTTATAGAAGAACTTCTGTAAGTGAAGAACGAAGAAACAACGTTCGGCGTCCGAATGGAAAGCCAATTCAAATGATTTAGAAATGACCGATAAAAATAACAATATAGATGATAAGATTGTTCGCAGTTATGGCGAACAGGCTCTTAGAGACGAGGCGCAGGCCATCCTCGACCAGATACCTTATCTGGACGACAACTTTGAAAAAGCTGTCGACATGATGTATCATTGCCAAGGCAAGATTATCGTTACAGGTGTGGGCAAGAGTGGACACGTAGGTGCCAAGATTGCCGCTACACTTGCCTCTACAGGCACACCAGCCTTCTACATCAATCCACTGGATGTCTATCACGGCGACTTAGGTGTGATGACCGACAAGGATGTGGTTCTGGCACTGAGTAACAGCGGTCAGACCGATGAACTGCTTCGTTTCATCCCGATGGTACTCCACATGAATGTTCCTATCATTTCCATCACCGGAAATCCAGATTCCCTGCTGGCAAAATACTCCAACCATCATATCACCGTAAAGGTAAAGAAGGAGGCTTGTCCGCTGAACCTCGCCCCTACCAGCAGTACTACTGCAGCATTGGCTATGGGTGATGCACTGGCTATCGCCCTGATGCAGGTACGCCACTTCAAGCCTCGTGACTTTGCACAATTCCATCCTGGTGGAGAATTAGGCAAACGACTGCTGACCACAGCAGAAGATGTGATGCGCAGCGATGATATGCCTATCATTCCTAAGGAAATGCACCTGGGCGAGGCTATCATCCACGTAAGCAAGGGCAAACTGGGATTGGGTATCTCATTGGATGAAGACAACCACGTTATCGGACTTATTACAGATGGTGATATCCGACGCGCCATGGAGAAATGGCAGGCAGAATTCTTTAACAAGACTGTAAGCGACATCATGACCACCACTCCGAAAATGGTGACTCCGAAGACGAAGATTTCGGAGATTCAGCGCATCATGCACAAGTATAAGGTGCATACGGTACTGGTTGTAGACAAGGATAATCATCTGAAAGGTATCGTAGATCACTATGCCTGCATGGTATAATTTTAATTAACAATTTATAATTAATAATTTATAGCAAATAGATTATTAGGAGTTGACATGAGACTCAGAGAGATAATAACAACGATAACACTGATGCTGGTCAGTTCGCTGTGCAGCGCACAGACCAGCGATTCACTGATCGTAAATCAGCTTCGGGGGAAAGGTGTGAGTTTTTCTCACGATAATTCCGTGACCCTTCTGATGAATGGTCAGGAAAAGTTTGATGATATGTTCCAGGCAATCCGACAGGCTAAACATAGTGTACACCTGGAATACTTCAACTTTCGCAACGACAGCATCGCCTCCCTTCTCTTTGATATTCTTGCACAGAAGGTAAAGGAGGGTGTGAAGGTGAGAGCCTTATATGATGGTTTCGGAAACTCATCCAACAACAAGCCTCTGCGAAAGAGACATCTCAAGAAAATCCGTGCCAACGGCATAGAGATTTATGAATACAAGCCCCTGAAGTTTCCATGGGTACATGCAATCTTCAACCGTGATCACCGTAAAATCGTTGTCATCGACGGGCAGATAGCCTACACAGGCGGTATGAACGTTGCCGACTATTATATAAAAGGTACGAAGGTTGTAGGAGAATGGCACGATATGCACTGTCGCATCGACGGAAGCGAGGTGAATACCCTGCAGAAGATATTCCTCAAGATGTGGAATAAGGTGAGCGGACAGAATGTGCACAGCACTGAGTTCTGGAGATATAAGAAGAAGGATTATCTGGTAGAGAATCTCAAGCCAGATACGACAGCAACAGCCTACAGAAAGATGGTCGGCATCATCAACCGCGAACCGCATATTACAAAGGATATCATCCGATATTTCTATGTGAATGCCATCAATGATGCACAGGACAGCATCAAGATTATCAGCCCCTACTTCACCTTGAGTCATAAACTTAAAAAGGCATTGAAGAATGCAGTGAAAAGAGGAGTAAAGGTAGAAATCATGCTCTCTACCAAGAGCGACATTCCTCTGACTCCTGACTGTGGTTTCTATAATGCCCACAAACTGATGAAGGCAGGATGCAATGTTTGGATGTACACACGGGGCTTCCACCATACCAAGATTATCATGGTAGACGGCAAGTTCTGTACCGTTGGCAGTGCCAATCTCAATGCCAGAAGCCTGCGCTGGGACTATGAAGAGAATGCAGTGATTGTGGATTCTTGTACTACACAACAACTGGTACAGCTCTTTGATGGGGAAAAGAAAGACAGTTTCTTACTCAATGAGAAGAACTGGAGAGAGTGGCGTACGGGCTGGCAAAGATTCAAAGGATGGTTTGCCGCAAAGGTACTCACTCCATTCTTGTAAAAACAAGATATAAGTATAACCCAACTTTCACTAGTAGAAGTAAAATAAACAGAGATGAATGAAGAAATGATGAAAGCCATGGCTGGCAAACAGATGCCGGAGATGGCGATAGTAGAGAGCAATACACTCGCCGCAATGGGACTCAGACAACTGCTTGAGTCGGTGATGCCCATGATGAAAATCTCGACCTTCGGTTCGTTCCGTCAGTACGAGGCAAACAATCCAGACCACTTTGTTCATAGCTTTGTATCTATGCACATTGTATTGGAACACCGTTACTTCTTCACACAGGGCAACAGAAACCGCCACGTCATCGTTCTAACACCCAGCAACGATCCCAATTCGCAACTTGCCGAATTTCATTGTCTCTGCGTCAATGTACCAGAAGGATACCTGATAAAAGAGCTTCTCAACCTGCAGCATTCCGGTCATCCTCATGGCGAACATATCCCTGCCATGCCCCCTGTCACTCAGGAAAAAGTTCTGTCGGATAGAGAAATAGAGGTATTATCTCTGGTAGCACAAGGGAAAATCAACAAAGAGATAGCCGACCAACTCTGTATCGGACTGACTACAGTGATTACACATCGCAAGAAAATACAGGAAAAACTGGGATTAAAAAGTGTGTCTTCACTCACCATTTATGCTGTGATGCATGGTTTTGTTGACATCAATATGATCTAGCCTTCACCATAAATAGTGATGCAGAATCATCACATACCTAAATATAATGATAGCGCCTTCCCCTCATGTGAGAGGAAGGCGCTATCATTTTTAAAAAAATAACATTATTTAAACTGATATTCCACAGATAAACTACAGCTTTACAGAAGAAATATCAACCAAATTGTTCACGATGGCATAAATTGTAAGACCTGCAGGAGAGTGAATCTGAAGCTTTCGGGCGATGTTTCTGCGATGCGTAATGACCGTATTGATAGAGATAAACAGGTGGTCAGCAATCTCCTTGTTGGTCATTCCCTGAACCAAAGCAACAATCACATCTTTCTCACGGTCGCTCAACTGTTCGTCACTCATCGGAGTCTGATTAATCATGCTCGAAATCTTGGCACTCACATCGTTCTGCTTCAGTTTACGCTCTGCATTTCTTACTGCAGGAATAAAGATTTCTTCCTCTACCTCAGAGTGATGGGTGAGCCATTCCTCATTATTATATATATCATAAAGAGTGGCGCTGAGCTGATTATTATGCAAGCCATCAGAAGGCAAATACTTGATAATGATACTCTTGAGTTCCTTTAACTTCAGATCTACCTGAGCATGGTGCTTCGAGAAGGTTTCTATATCAAAGTTTGCATTGGCATTACCATCTATAAGTGCCTGAACATAAGGGAATACCATCTTTTCCTCATACTTCATGTGATTGGTGATGCTATGGGCATAGTCATCATAAAGCTTGAGGATAAGACGTGCCAGATTATCCTTTTCATCCAGCGCTTCAACCAGTTCCTTACGGATAAACGGCAACTGGAAATCTATGTAATAGGCATGCGATGCCTTGAGATAATGCAAGAGGGTTGGCAGCGACAGGCGGTCGGCATTGTCATACTCCTTGTAACCATTAATCGTCAAGTTTACCACGGACAGGAAAGTATAGGTATCCACCTTCTGCTCGTCGCAAACCTCACGCACAGTCTTGTCGCCAAAGCCCAGGTTAATACCGAAGCTACCGAGGCTCTGCAAGATGTTGTAATTGTCTCTAATGATGCTGATCATCTTGTCATCAGCCTCATACATCTTCTGATTTTTCATCTTCTTTTATCCTTAAATGAAAACATCCTTGTATCAAGAACATTCATAATGTTTCTATTTCGGGTGCAAATATACAAAAAAAAATCGAAACTCGCAATACCTAGAAATGGGGATGCCGCAGTTTACCGATTTTTAGGTATTGCAAGATATTTTAAAACTCCGTACCTTTGCACCCGAAATCGAGAAAGAGCGCGGTGATGATTGCCACTCCCGAGCGGCAGAGCTGCGTAAATCCTTATCATGCCTCATGGCTTTAAGGAGATACTAGGCCTCTAAAGTGTCGAGACCGCAAGCAGACATCCGCGCTCTTTTCTTTATTATATTAAGGATAATACGATAACAATAAATTCAAAATAATAAAGATGAACAGTTTAAGAATTGGATTGATGTCAGCTGCCCTGGTTGCCGGTTTGGCAACGGCAAGTGCACAAACTGTGGCTGCCGATAGTGTGATGCAGCACGTGAATGGCAAGCGCCTCAGCGTGGGTGGTTATGGCGAGGTTGCCATGAGCCGCAACTTCTATAGCGACGCAGGCAAACGCTACTCTAACGCCACCGCTTATAAAAATGCACCCGACCACGGACGCTTCGACATTCCTCATGCAGTAATCTACCTGGGTTACGATTTCGGAAAGGGATGGACCATGGGTACTGAGATTGAGTTTGAACACGGAGGTACCGGACAGTCTATCGAATACGAGGCTGAGGAAGCCATCGAGTATGAACAGGAGGTAGAGAAAGGTGGCGAGGTGGAACTTGAACAGTTCTGGATTCAGAAATCATTCGGTCGATGGGCTAACATCAAGGCTGGACACATCGTTGTACCTGTAGGTCTTACCAATGCCTATCACGAGCCATTGAATTTCTTTACTGTTTATCGTCCGGAAGGCGAAAACACCATTCTTCCTTGTACATGGCACCAGACTGGTATCAGTTTCTGGGGAAAGAGCGGTAAGTTCCGCTATGAGGCACAGTTCCTGGCTGGCTTGAATGCCTACCGTTTCAGTCGCAGCAACTGGATTCAGGGCGGTGCCAAGAGTCCATACGAGTTTGAGGTAGCCAACAAATATGCTATGGCTGCCCGTGTAGATAACTACAGTATTCCAGGTCTGCGCATCGGACTGAGCGGCTACTACGGCAAGGCGATGGGCAACACCACCCCACAGGATACCCAGCACAAGAACATCAAGGGAAACGTATATGTAGGTGCCTTCGACTTCACCTACAACAAGTACAACTGGAAGATTAGAGGCAACGTGGATTATGGCTATGTAAGCGATGCTACAGCCATTACCAGCATTGTATATCCTGGTACGGCTAACGTCAAGCCTAATGAATCAGGCAGCGGCAAATACTTCGGCAGTCATGCCATCGCTACCATGGTGGAAGCAGGCTATGATGTTTTCTCTCAGATTTCCAAGTTGCGTGAAGACAACCAGAAGCTGTATGTGTTCGGTCATTTCGAGTATTACGATTCATCCGTTCACAATATCACCGCCAAGTGGACCAACCGCAAGATTGTGGCAGCAGGTATCAACTACTTCCCTCTCCCACAAGTCTGTGTAAAGGCAGAGTACAATCAGCGCATCTTCCACTCTAAGTACAACAATGAGCCAGCCGTAAACATCGGTATCGCTTATCAGGGCTTCTTCCTCTAAATCAGGGGAAAACTGCCTTTTCATAGATTATAATTAGCATATTCAAACATAAAAAACAAAGAAAAAATGAAAAAAGTTTTCCAGAAGGCATTTTTGTTCGTAGCAACAATGACTTTATCTTTGGGTTTCGCTTCTTGTAGCGATGATGATGACCCAGTAACAGAGGGTAACGTAGTTCCAGCAACAGAATTATCAGCAGTTGCCAACACTTATGTAAACGACATCGTCAATCCTACCTACAAGGATTTGAGAGACTATGCCAAGGTTCTGAAGGATGCATGCGACAAGGCATACGCCAACGCCAAGGCTGGCAACTTGAGCGATGCAGATATCACTGCTGCCTGCGAGGCTTTCAAGAACGCTCGTCGTGAATGGGAGCGCAGTGAGGCATTCCTCTATGGTGCAGCAGCCAACAACGAGATTGACCCACACATCGACTCATGGCCACTCGACCACGACCAGATGGTAGAAGCACTCAACAAGCAGAGCATCATCTCCGGCATCAAGGGTGAAAACCCAGCCCAGTTTATCTATACAAAACACAAGTACTTCGAATCAGTAATCGGTTTCCACGGATTGGAGTTCGTACTCTTCCGCAATGGTGCTGAACGTACTGCAGCCATGCTGAATGCCAACGAGACAGAAGAGGGCATGACATCTGTGAAGGGTATCGATGAGTTGGCATTTGCTGCCGCTGTAGCTGGCGACATCTACAACATGACTTCACTCCTCCAGTATGGTTGGAATGGTGATGCAACCCTCGGTTCTTGGTTGACATCCAATTGCAATTGGGTGATTGATGGTCTTAAAGATCTGGAAGATAGCGCAGGTGCCCTTTCTTCTGCAGGTATCGGCTACGGTCAGTTCCTCCTCAATGCCACAGGCGAGAAGGCTTGGTTCCCAACATGGCAGGAGACTATGGACAATATATTCGTAGGTGGTTGCTCTAGCATCTGCCAGGAGGTTTACACCCAGAAGCTCGGTCAGGCTTATCGTGTGGCTACCGGCAATGGTGGTACTACAGAGGATGGCGAAGCTGAGTCTCGCGACTACATCGAGTCACCATACAGCAAGCGTTCATTCATCGACTATCAGGACAACATCTACTCTATCAAGAACTCTCTCTATGGTACACGTGATGTAACTGCTACAACTCCTGTTGCTAATTCATTGATGACTATCATGAAGAAGTATAACTACAGTGGCTACAGCGCATTGAACACAGCTCTCGATGAGGCTATCGCTGCATTGGAGTCTGCCAAGAAGAGCGGTATCGCCTTCGTTGATAATCCTGCACATGCTCAAGTAAAGACTTGCATCGACAAGATCAACACTTTGGATGATGAATTGAATAAAGCTGGTTCATGGTTCCGTGCATTGAAGGTTTCCAAGTAATTTATCCATTACAGCAGAAACAACAGAAATAAAGAATAAAGGATTACGTAGCTTTGCTTTTTTCAACAGAAGCGAAGCTACGTCATTTGGGTTAAATATAATATATCACAAAGAAAATACATTATGAATAAGAATTTTAAGAATTACGCCTACATGTCGTTCGCCCTGGCTTTGGCTACGACAATGGCTAGCTGTTCTGACGATGACAACAAAGTTGAAATTCAGGAAACAGATGCCGCATACGTAGGTAAGGAAGTGGGTAACTTTACTGCAGATGAGTGGTATCCAGGTGGTAAACTGGGTACAACCGAGAACACAGGTTCCAGCAGTTACTCTGACCAGACCCCTGCCGTAGATAACGACCCAGAACTCTTCAAGCAGTTCTTTATCGGCGAGCAGATGTTCGAGCGCCAGTACACCTGGAACACCGGTGCGTTCAAGGGCTTAGGTCCTGCTTCTGTCCGCTCTTCCTGCATCGACTGTCACCCAGAGTATGGTCATGGTAAGCGCAAGGCACAGTATGAAACCCGCTATGGTAATGGCAACGGCTATCTGCTCGTAATCTATCATCCTAAAGCTGATAGTCCTAACGATGGTGGCTATATCACCGAGGTAACCGGTATGCCTCAGACTCAGGCTCAGTCTCCATTCCTCCCTCCTGTCGACGAGAGCAAGATCAACATGAGCTGGCTGCACATTGCCAAGATGGAAACCGATGAGATTCCTGCCATGCAGTTCCCTGATGGCGAGAAGTTTGATCTGATTTATCCAGAGATTACTATTCCTCAGTCGGCATTCAGAACCGATCCTGTTCCTAGCAACTATGCTGTTCGCCTGGAATCTACCATCGGTATCGGCGGTACAGGTCTCATCGATGCCATCCCTAGCGAGGACATCGTAGCTCAATATAAGTCGGAGGCTTCTTATTTCAAGAAAGAAGGCAAGGATGTAAGCGAATACATCAACCCAAGTATGTTTGATGCCAACACTATGGAGATGACTGCCGGTGCCTATTATACCAGCTTCGGCAGAGACAGTAAGTATGCTACGGGTGGTGTGCATGCAGATGGCACAGCATTCGATCCTAACACCACCGACGGCAACAAGAAGCTCATCAAGCGCTTCACTTATGCCTTGACCCGTGGTAGTTTACAGGATGGTCCTGGTGCTAACGCTATCTGGAACATCACCAATGTTACCCGTAAGGATCGTCCTTGCCTCTATACCACGGCCCCTTGGGCAAAGGCAATGTCAGAGAATAAGGATGTGATTGCAGCCATCAAGAAGGACCCTACCTCTCCTTATTATGCAGATGGTACTGACGAGGGAATCAAGGAAGCAGTAGCAAACCTGTTGGATCCAAAAACCAACCAGTTCGACAACCAATGGCACAACTTCAAGCCTGAGCAGAGCATGGACGATTTCTATGCCTTCATGGTATGGCATCGTGGACTTGCAGTACCTCGTGCCCGCAACTTGAATGATCCACAGGTACAGCAGGGTAAAAAACTCTTCATGGAATGGGGCTGCGCCAGCTGTCACAAGCCATCATGGAAGACTGGTGACGATAACTACGTAACATCCAAGTACATCGCAGACAAGAAGTTGCCTCGTTATCAGAACCAGACCATCCATCCATATTCTGATTTCGTTCAGCACAAGCTCTATATGATGAACGACATCCACGGATCATGGTGCCGAACCACTCCACTCTGGGGTCGTGGCTTGAGCTATCTGAACACAGGTGCAGAAGACCGCCTGCACGACTGCCGTGCCCGTAACGAGGTAGAGGCAATCATGTGGCACTGCTACAGCAAGAAGAGTCATGCCTATCATTCAGCCATGAACTTCTACAAAGCATCGAAGAGCGATCGTGATGCAGTGGTTAAGTTCCTGCGTTCTATCTAATCATAAGATATTACAAGAAGAAACAAAAATAAGAAAAGCTGCCAGGCTATCAAAAGCATTTGGCAGCTT
>ERZ1027255.21-NODE-21-length-68117-cov-10.532397_pt1 | contig 68117 bp, 41 predicted proteins | sample MGYA00519261_ERZ1027255 | MGnify/ENA primary metagenome ERZ1027255 (study PRJEB26926, sample SAMN06164399) | human gut metagenome | biome: ENVO:00009003; feature: ENVO:2100002; material: ENVO:00002003 | host: Homo sapiens | place: USA | collected 2012 ...
CGGTGGCACATGACTGATGAGAAAAGAGATCTAGACCGAAAAGATTCCTTAAGATTATGCAGGTTATTTTTTGAATGTTACTAAATTTGTATGATGCATCGAGGTTTATGAGGTATATTCACCGACATATTCTTTTGGTTTTGCTTTCCGTGCTTTGTTTTTGGCCTTCCGCTGCCGCCGCGCCGCAGTCGGACAACTACGACAAGGCGTTGGACAAGTACGCCTACATCTGTGACCGCTGCGTGGAGATGCGGGCCAAGGTCGAGTCCGGGCAGAGCATCCAGATGGAGTCCTTGAGCTCGCTTCTGGCTGAACTCTCGTCGCTCAGGAAGACGTTGTCCAACGCTTCGGGGAAGATGTCAGCGGCACAGGCGGCCCGTTTTGAGGCGATCAAGGTGAAGTATATGCAGGGGATGAAGGCTTTCGGGAAGAAGCCGGACAGACCGGAAGTCATTTCAATCCAGAGGATAAAACCGATCTCTGAGCCAGTCGAAGTGAACGCTCAGGTATTTCGATCAGAGTCGCTTCGATGGTTGGTGAGCCCCGTCGAACCATTGGCTCAGCAACCGGAACTAGTGGCTCAGCGACTTGAAGGGAAAAAACAGCACCGGAAGGAAGGGCTCAGGTTGGCCGTCCTTGCCGACGCTGGAATATTCCCGACCCCATCCTATGGTGCGATGGCGGTGGCGACTTGGAAAGGCATCGGCGCATACGTCAACTATCGGAGTGATTTCAGGAAGAATGAATATTCCTACACATGCACCAGCGATGGTGACACTGAATATGGCCGCATCTGGACCACAGGAAAGTCCCGTGCAGACCGTACCATGATCACCGCCGGTCTCGCCATCTTCACTTCCCGTCGTTTCGGATTCTTTGCCGGAGCCGGTGTGACATCTTACACTCGCTGTTGGGAGGACGTTTCCGGCCAGTGGGCCAAAGTGGAGGACAAGTCATTCAAAAGTCCGGCGGCCGATGTGGGATTGTTCCTGACATTCAGCCCGTTGATTCTGTCCGTGGGTGTCACGTCGGATTTTTCCGGCCATGCTGATCTTCAATTCGCCGTCGGAGTCTTTTTCTAGAGGTGTCTTTTTTGCGACGTTTTTGGGCATATTCGTTCCCCAAGAACTCCAGAGGCCCCTCTTCGGTGACAAAAACCGCCTTTGTCGTCACCGGAGAATCCCATCTCAAAGTGTCTTCAGATGATTGAGCCCGCCTTGGCGGCCGGCTATGTAGGACGGAGTGTATTCGCCGTCCCTGAGGATTCTGGAAATGTAGAGAGGGGAGCCTTTTATGAAGTTGGCGGCCTCAAAGCGGTCTCCTTGCCTGAGTTTGGAGTTGAGGGAGGATTCTACTTCAAACAGGTAGTCGCCCATGTACTTGAGTGTGACCTTGCGATTGGGATCCCAACCGATCTCAACCCTGGAGTCCGGCGCCAGGTCGCAGGAGTTGATGAAGTTGGCCGTGAAGAATCTTGACTGGAACGCCGTAGAATTCTTAATGCTTTCACAGAATGTCTTATAGTCTGTTGAGCCGATATATTTGGCCAGTACATCAAGTGTTGTCTGCCGAGGAAGCGGGGGCATGTTGACATAACCCCACATCCTTTTCAGTGTGGAGGCGGAAATTCTTTCATGGGTCTCGCTTTCAATCTCTTGAGCCAGAGAGTAAAAGTCAGTGGATGTCATGACACTCTTACAGAATCTCTTCTCCACAAGAGACATCAAGTAATTAATTTCCGGGATCTGCCTGCTCATACAATGGCCTTTTTACTTCGTGCCGAAGATTCTGTCTCCGGCGTCGCCAAGTCCGGGAATTATGTATGCGTCTTGGTTCAGGCACTCGTCAATCGCGGCCACGAATATGTCAACGTCAGGATGCTCTTTCTGCACGCGGGCGATTCCTTCCGGAGCTGCCACGAGGCACATAAGCCTGATGTTCGAGCATCCACGCTCTTTCAGCATTGTCAACGCGTCGCAGGAGCTTCCTCCGGTGGCGAGCATCGGGTCGGTCACGATCACGAGACGCTTGTTTATGTCTTCAGGGAGCTTGCAGTAATAAACCACAGGAGTGTGGGTCTTCTCGTCACGGTAAAGTCCTATGTGTCCGACTTTCGCCACGGGAACGAGTGTCTGGAGTCCGTCCACCATGCCGATGCCGGCGCGGAGAATCGGGACAATGGCGAGCTTGCGGCCCGATACCTTCTTGGCTGTCATCTTACAGATAGGGGTCTCTATCTCGATGTCGTCAAGAGGAAGATCCCTGGTGATCTCGTATCCCATCAGAAGGGAAATCTCTTTAAGCAATTCGCGGAAATCCTTGGAACCGGTTTCCTTTTTCCTCATAATCGTCAGCTTATGCTGGATCATGGGATGGTCAATAACGTGCACTGCGCTCATTGGGTAAAATTTTTCGTAAAGTTACCATATTTTTTCCACACTTGCACGGTTCCCGGCCAAGTTTATTCACTGCCTGTCACATGAGCCGGAACACAATAATATTCCTGAAAAAGATTATCTTTGCACCCGGTTAGTATAGCAGTAATTGTTATGTGGTTATCGTTAGCGTTCCTGTCGGCGGTCCTGCTTGGATTCTACGACTCCTTCAAAAAGGAGTCCCTTGGCGGCAACGCAGTCATCCCTGTGCTGTTCCTGAACACATTGTTCTGCTCGCTCATATTCATTCCGTTCATCGCTCTTTCCTACGGCACCGCCGCTCTTGACGGCAGCATCCTCAAGGTTGGTGAATATGGTGGCTGGGCGGTCCAGAAATGGATTCTGCTGAAGAGCGTCATAGTCCTCAGTTCCTGGACTTTAGGCTACTACGGAATGAAGCATCTTCCGCTCACGATTGTCGGCCCGATCAACGCCACCCGCCCGGTTCTGGTCCTGATAGGTGCGATGCTGATCTTCGGGGAGAAGCTGAACTGGCTCCAATGGATCGGAGTCCTGCTGGCTGTCGTGTCTTTCTTCATGCTGAGCCGCAGCGGAAAGAGGGAAGGGATTGATTTCGAGCATAATGTCTGGATCTATGCCGTGGTCGGAGCCGCCATTCTGGGTGCCCTTAGCGGACTCTACGACAAGTTCCTGATGAATCCGGACGGCCTTGCCATGGACAAGATGTCCGTCCAGAGCTGGTACAACATCTACCAGTGCGGAATGATGGGCGTGATGATGATGCTCATCTGGTATCCCAACCGAAAGAAAACCACACCATTCCGCTGGCGCTGGTCAATCATATTCATCTCTGTATTCCTGAGTGCCGCCGACTTCGTCTATCTTTACGCCTTGTCTCTCCCGGGAGCGATGATCTCTGTCGTCTCGATGATCCGCCGCGGCAGCGTCATCGTCAGCTTCCTCTTCGCCGCCCTAGTCTTCAAAGAGAAAAACCTCCGCAGCAAAGCCATCGACCTCGCCCTCGTCCTCCTCGGAATGCTATTCCTCTACCTCGGCTCCAAGTAGTTCGCTCCGGTCGCAGGGTTTGCCGAAGCTTCCAAGTACGTTTCGACACCTCGACCAGCCCGGTGCGCTACAGGCTTAATGATAGTGGCGCACTGGCTACTATGGTTGGTCGCTACGCTTTGCCAGACTTAACGCCCCGTAGATGCGGGAGAGACTAGGGGTACAGACTTTTCAGCTCTCGCCGAGACTTTTAAGACAGTCTGGGGAGGTGAGGGGCAGGGTCGTGGCACTTAAGTGGATGATAATGAGTCATGTAGCCTCTTTCGTGGTTCTGCTTTTAATACCACGAGAGAGCGCTTCTGCTTGAATATCAGGATTTTATCTGCCACGGTGGGTCGGCCTACGATGTCGCCATGACGCAATGAAATTTCCCATAGCCTCTATGGTTAGAACTATAGGTAGGCATAATAATTCGCAATGCGTTAATAGCGCAAAGAAATTTCCCCTTGCCGCAATTTTTGTAACGTGAAAAATTCGGCAAGGGGAAATTTTTTGCGCCCACAACAGCAATTATATTGCCAAAAAATCCGCCCCGGCAAGGGACGGATTCTTTATGAATATGTCAGTGAAACTCTAACTACTTGCTCTGCTCGATCGCGGCCTGGGCGGCTGACAACCGCGCGATAGGCACACGGAACGGTGAGCAGGAAACGTAGTCAACACCAATCTTGTTGAAGAAACGGATTGACGCAGGATCTCCACCGTGCTCTCCGCAGACACCACACTTGAGGTCAGGCCTCTTTGAGCGACCGGCCTGGATGCCGAACTCAACCAGTTTGCCCACGCTCTTGGTGTCGATGGTCTGGAACGGATCGGCGTCGAGGATCTTGTTGCCAAGATATTCACCCATGAAAGTTCCGACATCGTCACGTGAGAAACCGAATGTCATCTGGGTGAGGTCGTTGGTGCCGAATGAGAAGAACTCGGCTGCGCGGGCCATCCTGTCGGCGGTCAGTGCCGCGCGAGGTATCTCGATCATCGTACCGAAGTTGTAAAGGATGAATTGACGGGTGGTGCCTTCAACCTCAGCCTTCACCTTGTCGCAGATCGCCCTCTGGAAGCTGAGCTCACGGGCGGAGATCGTCACTGGGATCATGATCTCAGGATGAGGGTTGAAGCCTTCCTGCTGAAGCTCGGCGGTGGCGGTGAATATCGCCCTGTACTGAGTTTCGGCGATGAGAGGGTAGGACATGTGCAGACGCACTCCACGGTGACCCATCATAGGGTTGACCTCATGAAGGGCCTCGCCACGCTTCTCGATGTCCTCGACAGTGACACCCAGCTCCTTGGCAAGCTCCTTCTCCTTCTCCTCTGTCTTAGGCACGAATTCGTGGAGAGGCGGGTCAAGCAGACGGAAAACAACCGGCTTGCCGTCCATGATCTTCAGGGTGCTCTTCACAGATGCCTTGATGTAAGGCTCAAGCTCAGCGAGAGCGGCCTTTCTTTCCTCGTCAGTGTTGCAGAGGATCATCTTGCGCAGTTTAGCCAGAGGCTGCTCGGAGTTGAGCCCGTAGAACATGTGCTCGATACGGAACAGTCCGATTCCCTCGGCTCCGAAACTGAGGGCCTTCTGAGCGTCCTCAGGGGTGTCGGCGTTGGTTCTGACACCAATCTTGCGGAACTTGTCGACGATTGACATGAACTTGATGAACATCGGGTTCTCGGAAGCGTCCATCGTGTCGATCTTCTCTCCGTAAACGAATCCCTTTGTTCCGTTGAGGCTCATCCAGTCTCCCTCCTTGAATGTGACATCACCGAAGGAAACGGTCTTCGCCTCGAAGTTGATCTTCATGGACTCGCAGCCCACGATGCAGCACTTGCCCCATCCACGGGCGACAAGGGCCGCGTGTGAGGTCATACCTCCACGTGTGGTGAGGATACCGGCCGCGGCGCGCATTCCCTCGATGTCCTCAGGAGAGGTCTCCTCACGGATGAGGATGGCCTTCTTGCCGTTGGCGTTGGCCTCCATGGCGGCCTCGGATGTGAACACTACCTGACCTACGGCTCCGCCCGGAGATGCCGGAAGACCGATTGCAAGCACCTTGGACTTCTTCTCAGACGCTGGGTCGAGGATAGGGTGGAGGATCTCGTCGAGCTGTGAAGGAGAAACCCTCATCACGGCTGTCTTTTCGTCGATCATCTTCTCATCAACCATGTCCATCGCCATCTGAAGGGCGGCCAGACCGGTTCTCTTGCCGATTCTGCACTGGAGCATCCAAAGATGACCCTCCTGGATGGTGAACTCGATGTCCTGCATGTCGCGGAAATGCTGCTCGAGTCTCAGACGTATTCCGTCAAGTTCCTTGTAAACATCCGGCATGGCTGTCTCAAGGGACTGCAGATCCTTGTTCTTCTCTGTCTTGGTGGCCTCGTTCAGAGGGTTAGGGGTACGGATTCCGGCAACCACATCCTCACCCTGCGCATTGATCAGCCACTCTCCATAGAACTTGTTGTCTCCGGTGGCCGGGTTACGTGAGAACGCCACACCGGTGGCAGAGGTGTTGCCCATATTACCGAACACCATTGACTGCACGTTCACGGCTGTTCCCCAGTCATCAGGAATCTTCTCGATCCTTCTGTAGGCGATGGCCCTCTTGCCGTTCCAAGACTTGAACACGCCGCCGATGGAACCCCAAAGCTGGGCCTCGGCCGTGTCAGGGAAATCTACTCCGAGGACTTCCTTGACCTTTGCCTTGAACTTCTCGCAGAGGTCCTTGAGTTCCTCGGCTGTGATGTCGGTGTCGGACTTGTAGCCCTTCTGCTCCTTGAGCTCCATCATCATCCTGTCAAGCTGCTGGCGGATTCCCTGGCCATCAGCCGGCTCGATGCCCTCGGCCTTCTCCATGACGACATCGGAGTACATCATGATGAGACGTCTGTAAGCGTCATAGACGAACCTTGGGTTGCCTGTCTTCTGGATCATTCCAGGAAGAGTGGCGGAGCAAAGACCGATGTTGAGGATGGTGTCCATCATGCCTGGCATGGAACTTCTGGCGCCAGAGCGGCAGCTTACGAGAAGCGGATCGGACGGATCACCGAATTTCTTGCCCATGACGGTCTCCGTGGCCTTCAAAGCCTCGGCGACCTCCTTCTTGAGTTCCTCCGTATAGCCTCCGCCGAGTGAGTAATACTCAGCGCAGCATTCAGTCGTGATTGTGAAACCTGCCGGAACCGGCATTCCGAGCTTGCTCATCTCGGCCAGATTGGCTCCCTTTCCTCCCAGGAGCTCACGCATCTGTCCATCGCCCTCAGCGGTCTTGCCGCCGAAACGATAGACTCTTTTCTTTTTGTCGAACATATTATCAAGAATTTGTTTTATAGACGTTGCAGTAAATACAGAATACAAAATTACTAAAAAACTTTGGTTATAGCAATTACGGAAAAATCAAATGTCAAAAGGCAAAGTCAAAAAATCAAAACCTGCCCCCATGCCTTGAAAAGCAGCAGGGGCAGGTTTCTCTCTCTTACAAACTTACAAAAGGCGGGACGCGATGTCTGAAAGCTCGCTCCTTTCTCCTATTTTCAGGAATATATGTTCGAACAGCTTCTGTCCGTCCATCTTCTCGTTCAGGTGCGACAGTCCGTTGGACCACTGATCCAGATAAGGCTGGTCAATCTGGAATATGTCGCCGGTGAACACCATCTTTGTGCCTTCTCCCGCCCTCGTGATGATTGTCTTCACCTCGTTTGGCGTGAGGTTCTGCGCCTCGTCGCAGATCAGGAACACCCGTCCGAGACTTCTTCCTCGGATGTAAGCCAGAGGCGAGATCAGCAGTTTCTCCTCCTTCAGCATGGCCTCTATCCTCAAGGCTTCCTTGCTGGAAGGACGGAACTGTGCCTTGATGACGTTCAGGTTGTCCATCAAAGGCTGTACGAAAGGACTCATCTTGGCCTTCTGGTCTCCCGGGATGAAGCCGATGTCCTGATTGCCAAGCACTATCGTCGGTCTTGTAAGGATGATCTGGTCGAAGTCCTTGGCCTGCTCGATGGCTGCGGCCAGCGCCAGCAGGGTCTTTCCGGTTCCCGCTCCGCCTGTCATCGAGACAAGCTGGATGGCCGGGTTCAGGCAGGCGTCCAAAGCGAATTTCTGCTCGTCGTTGCGCGGGCGTATTCCGTAGGCTTCCTTGTTCTTGACCAGAACAATCTTGTCCCTGTTCTCATCGAACCTCGCGCAGATCGTGCTGTCCTGCCCCTTGATCTTGTAAAGCTGGTTGGCCTTGGGCCTGGCTTTGCAGACGGCCTTCCAGTCCACGGCGGTCTCCTGGCTGTAGGCAAGGCTCTGCAGCGCCTCAGGAGAGAGTCCTTCAAGGAACTGGACTTCCTTGTTGGAGTTCTCGATCTTGTCCTCGTCGATCCTGTCGGTCAGGTAGTCCTGCACCTCCATCCCGGCGGCCTTCGCCTTCATCCTGAGGTTGATGTCCTTCGTGACGAGGGCGACGAACCTGTCCGGATTGTTGTCTCTGGTCCAGATTGCGGTGGCAAGGATCCTGTGGTCGGGAATATCATCGTAGAACATCCCTTTCATGCTCTCCGGGAAAGGATGCCCAGGGTCTATCCTGATGTTCCCCAGTCCTCTTCCGATAGGTACACCGTACTTCCCGAACGATTTCCCGTCGGTGATGCGGTCGATGTCCCTCATGAAGCCTCTGGCGTTGAAAGCCAGATTGTCGTTGCCTTTCTTGAATTTGTCAAGTTCCTCGATGACGGCGATCGGTATCACCAGGTCGTTGTCCTGAAACTTGCGGATGGCCTTGTGGTCGTGCAGGATGATGTTCGTGTCAAGAACAAAGATTTTGGGCTTCCTGCCGCCCCCTCCGCCGTGCGGAGTGTCAGCGTATCTTGCCATATGTGTTATTAATTATCATTTCCACGGCAATCTCCATTTGCCGCTTGCAAATAATGAATCTCAGTCTTCCCCTTCCGATGTCTGGCTGCTGAGCAGGGACTGCAATATGCCTGCGATTCCGCTGCCGCCGGCCTTCACATTGACTTCGCCGGTGCCGGTCACCGGGTGACCTATAGGGTAGTAGGCGATGTCCTGAAGCAGGAATTCGGCATCAACATAATCGTAGTCTGAATCCTTGATCTGAAGGATCGCTCCCGGAACCTCCGAGAACAGGATCCTTAGCTTCTTGTCCTCGCCGTATGCGCTCATTATCCCGCTTATGTCGATGTCGGCTCCGACATCCCCCGAACACATCAATTTCAGTGCCGTAAGCAGTCCTCCGTCGCAAACTGTCACGGCCGACATCGCGATTCTGTCTTCGATGAACTCACGGATAACCTCGTAACAGTCAATAAAATAGTCTGCGTCTCCGATTTCTGGGAAATTGTCTCCGTTCTGTCCGAGAGCGTCGCAGAGAAGCGAACCGCCGAGCCTGAAGTCACACGTGTCAAACGGCACGTAGATGATCCAGCTGTCCGGATCCGCGGCCAATTTGTCCGGAACGGCCCTGCGCCGGCCAAGCACCGGATGCTCGCTGCCGAAAGGAGCGTCTTCGGGCAGGAATATGTCGTCTTCATCCGGGCTTTCAGCCTTTTCGCACGCCCCGACCTTGAAGGAGGTCTGGCAAACCCGCCCGCTTTCCGTGAACGAGTACCCGCTCAGGCATATTCCAAGATTGTTGATGTAGTCCGCGGTGGCTTCGGCGGACGAATAGAACGCCGCCATATTCCCGAGCGGCTTGCAGTTCCATCTCCATTTGGCGGCGATGGTCAGGTCGCCGAGCCTGAAATGGCCGTTCAGCCACACCGTGTCTAGAAGCGCCTTGGCGATCCTGCCTCTGGTGTAGGGATCCGCGTACGCCGCCGGAAACGGCCTGGGTTCGTCCAAAAGCGAAACGACTGTCGCAAGGTAGCCTTGAACGTTCTGATTCTGAAACTTTTTCATTGATGGCGATGGATCCGTACTTTCGTCCACGACCGGCTCGAACTCCCCGTTATTCGGAACCACCCCTTCTTCTTTGGACGCGATGCAGTCATCAAGCATCTCAGCCGGAGTCAACCGTCTGGAAACGCCGTCTATGATGTACTTCGAATGAAGCGCTGATGTTTTTTCTTTCATTCCGCTAGAATATGTCCGTAAATTTAAGTAAATTTGAGTTCAGTTCAAAAAACAAGTATATCGGACGATAATGGAACCATTTTCCAAAAAGAGTTACCAGAGGAAGGTCGAGGCTATATTCACCAGATTCCCTTCGGTTCAGAAAGTCCCTTTCAAGGATGCCTACAAGCCCGGTCTTGAGAATATGCTCAAGTTCGAGGGAGTCTTGGGTAATCCGCATAAAAGCCTGAGGACGATACACGTGGCCGGCACGAACGGCAAGGGATCTGTCGCGAATATGCTCGCTTCGGCATTGTCCGCCTGCGGTCTCAGAGTCGGCCTTTACACCTCTCCGCACATTGTGGATTTCCGGGAGCGGATGAGGATTGTCGGGGAAAAACAGAGCGCCGGACTGGTGTCCGAGGAATATGTCTATGATTTCCTTTGCCGTTACGAGGCCGATATGGATGCCCTGAGCCTGTCGTTCTTCGAGATCACGACCGGAATGGCGTTCAAATGGTTCTATGATCAGAAAGTGGATGTCGCAGTGATCGAGGTCGGTCTCGGAGGCCGTCTTGACAGCACGAATGTCATAACCCCAGACCTTTCGATAGTCACAAGCATAGCTCTGGATCATTGCGCCCTTCTTGGAAACACATTGGCTGAGATCGCCGCCGAGAAGGCCGGAATATTCAAGAAGAACGTCCCGGCCCTTGTCGGGGAGTATCTTCCTGAGACACGCCCCGTCTTTGAGGCCAAGTCTGCCGAGGTCGGCTGCCCGCTGACGTTCGCCGAGGATGCCGAGCCGTCGCTGTGGCACCGGAGCGATGAGATTCTAAGGAATATGGACCTTCGAGGTGAGTACCAGAGGAAAAACCTCCGCACCGTGCTCGCCGCCATCGATATATTAAGGAATATGCCTGAATATGCCGGTCTGTCGGATTCCCGGGCTGTCGTCACCGCCATAGTCCGCACGGCTTCCAGAATGGGCTTCCACGGCCGTTGGGAAAGGCTTTCGCTCCAGCCGTTCATCATCGCGGACATCGGTCACAATCCGGCGGCCCTGAAAGAGAATTTCGCCCAGCTGGAGTCGATGGTGGCGGAAGGGGAGTGCTCCTCGTTGATTCTGGTATATGCGATTATGGCCGACAAGGACTTGGATGGGATAATGCCGTTGATTCCGGCCGACGCCACCTGCATATTCACGAATCCAGAGATTCACCGCGCGCTTCCGGAGAAGGAACTGACGGCGCGGTACCGTGCTTTCTGCGCCGCGAACGGTAGGTCTGTGAACCGCATCTACGACGCTTCTGATGTGCGTCAGGCTCTTTCAATGGCTATCAATCTGGCGCGTGAGACGTCGAGGATGCCGGACAGCGCTCGCTTCTGCTCCCCGCTGATCTATGTCGGAGGCAGCACCTACCTTGTGAGCGAGGCCGTGCAGATACTCAAGGCGTTGCAGCTGTAGGACCCTTTTCGGTCGCCGGGCCTGTGGCTCGACGGGATCACCGATCGCCGAGGAGCCACCGGCATAGAACTTTTTTTGCAGGATTTTTGCATTATCGGATTTTTTTGACGATTATTAAGCAATAGTTGCCAACAAGTTAGTACATACATAAGTAATAACATTTAATGATGAGAACCAATATGCTGATGACATCAGTCCTTGTGGCGATCCTTTGCCTTGTGGCCATAACAACCTGTGCCTTCGTGAAGAGGAATGGGGGGCAGGCCGCCAAGGACGGCCTCACGTTGACGGGCCTTTGGAAAGACTATGACGCCGCCGTCAAGGCGGACAGACCGAAAGAGATGCTTGCCGTTCTGGACACCATCATCTCGAAGGCGAAAGCCGGACGGCTTCACTACGATTTCTACCACGCCGCAAGTCAGAGAATGACGGTGGCGGCCCGGCGCGACTGGAAGCAGCGTGACGAGTTCAATGCCTGGCTTGACAAGGAGGTCGGGGAGTATGACGAGCCCATCGTTACATTCCGCCACAGGCTCTCCAAGGAAAGCGCGGCCTCGATGACTGACTATGTGCTGGTCAGCAAGGCGCGGCTTCAGGCCGCCAGGAACGGGGCGTTCTACGACGACGGGCTGGACGAGTTGTGGACGGGGCTTGTCGGCGACGACTATGAATATGCCCTCTGGATCCTGGGTGTAATGAGGCGCTCGGAGAAGGCGATGTCGCTCCTTGAGGAATATGTCGGCGGTTCTTACCCGAAGTCGGCTTACCTGGAGTTCCGCCGGATTGTCGGCAGGAGCTATTCGTACAAAGAGGAGGGCCGTGCCGAGAAGGCGGAGGCGATGCGTTCCTTCGCGCGGAAGTATGATGGCAGGGCAGTGTCGCTGTACGCCAAGGCCGTGCTGCTGAAGGATCGGTTTGACAGCCTTTCAAAGGTACGCCCTTCGTCCTCCGCGGACCTTGAGCGATCCTACAAATCCCTTTACGCCGACTGTCTGGAGGTCGAGAAGGAGCGTCTGTCCTATTCCAAAGGCATCGACAAGAAGATCGCCGGAAAGATGGATGACTTCAAGTCGCTTTCGCAAGTCCTTGACAAGAAGGAGATCGACATATCCTTCGAAAAGGGTGTCGTTGTCCTTAAGCTCCGCAATCTGGACAAGGTGAAGGTGGAGTTCGTCAGGGATGCCAAAAGCGCCAGGCCTTTGATCCGCAAGACAATAATCAATCCGGATAATCGTTTCTATCTTCAGGACACTGTAGAGGTCAGACTTCCTGTGTGCGACGACGGAAAGTACCTGTTCAAGGTACGGAACGGGAAGGTGGCCGCCAAGGCGGAATGGACAAGGCAGACCCTGTCCATCGCCCATCGGGCGGACAGCGAGGCGCTGCGCTTCTTCGTGGCGGACTACCTGACAGGTGAGCCTTTGGAAAAGGTTGATCTTGAGCTCGTCCGATCGGAGAACACCGTCGCTGTGGTCAGGGATGTGGCTCTTGGCAAGGATGGATTCACGCCTTTGCCGGAGGAGATTGTGTCCGCGCTGAAGAAAGGTGCCGTCAGCTATCTGGTGGCCTCGTACCGCGACAAGGACGGATTCCTTCACAAGACCGCGGATCATTACATCTACGGGGATGCGGGTTCCACGTCATTCGTGGAGAAGGATGCTTCCGGAACATACTGTGAGGTGTTCACGGACAAGTCTGCCTACAATCCGGGGGAGACGGTCGGATTCAAGGCCATCCTCTACAGAGGCGACATTTCCAGAAGCCTGCAAACCTTCGGGGCAGGGGCCGGCGTGAAGGCCGAACTTGTCAACCCGGAGGGAAAGACCTTGTGTGACAAGGGCTTGAAGACCAATGAATATGGCTCCGTGGCCGGCTCGTTCGACCTTCCGGCGGAGGGTCGGAACGGTTGTTTCCAGGTCAGGATCACGAGCGGTGACTTGGAAGTGTCCAAATGGATTGTCGTGGACGAGTTCATACTCCCGACTTACGACCTGTCTTTTGACACCGCCGACCGTCTCTTTATCGTCGGCGACACGGTTGAGGTCAGCGGAAAGGTCTTCAGTTTCAGCGGTCATCCGCTCTCTTCGGCGGCGGTGTCCTATTCCCTGGGCAGACGGGGCGGGACATTGGCTTCCGGGCAGCTCACTCTTGAGGCGGACGGTTCGTTCACGGTTCGTTTCGCCACGAAGGACGATGATTATTACGGTGGCTTCCTCAATCTGACCGTCAAGGTCGTGGACTCGACTGGCGAGACGAAGGAATTCTCGAAATATGTCCCGGTACTGGACTATTTCAGCCTTGTCGCCGATGTGACAAACACGTCCGCGGGTGCGGTGGAGCCTTCCCGGAAGGATGGGCGGGGGACTCCGTTCATGGTTTCGGGAGACAAGGCTGTCGTCTTGTTCGGGGCCGAGGACATCATGAGAAACAAGATGACCTCACCTGTTGAGGTAAGCTATTCATTGACGGATGCTTCCGGGAAGAAGGTCGTTTCCGGCAATACTTTCACCGGCAGGACGGAGGAGATCGCCCTTCCTAAGGCCGGTCTGTACAGCCTTGAGGCCGAGTCCCGGATTGTCAGGGAGAACGGCAGGAAAGTGAGCGCGAAGAAACAGGTGATGATACTCCGCGTGGATGACACCGCCGTCACCCTTGACGCCAAGGTCAGGAATTTCTTCAAACCTGTCGGGGACTGCGCCGACGGGTGGCTTCGCTCCGGAGAGGAGATCAAGGTTCAGTTCGGAGCCGGCGAGGGACCGGTGTGGGCTGTTGTGGAACTGTTCGGGGACAAGCGTCAGCTGCTTGAGCATAAGATCGTCTATCTGGACGGTAAGGTAGGGGAGACCGGGTCTGTCACCTTCCTTACCTATAATTATAAGGAAGACTACCCGGATGCCGTGCGTCTGATGGTGCGGTATTTCCGCGACGGCACATGCAGTTCGTTTGACAAGGAGTTCAAGCGCGAGAGGAGTACCCTTGAGTTGCCGCTTGAGTTCAGCACGTTCACCGACAAGGCTTTGCCTGGTAAGGAATACTCATTGACCCTGAAATCGGCTCCCGGCGTGGAGGCTGTGGCGGCGGTGTTCGACAAGAGTTCCGAGTTGATCTCTCCAAACGAGTGGCCGACGGTGCGGCTGTCGGAGTTCGGGGCTGAAATGGTCTATGTCACATCATCACTTGGAGGAGTCCGCGGGCAGGTGCTGTATGACGAAATGCTGATCGGATACGCCCCGCGCCAAGCCAAGGTCCGCGGTCTGGGCAGAAACAATGCCTCGGAACGTGTGGAGCTGATGGCCGATTCCGCTGACGGCGGGTATGTCGAGAGTTCGGCGGCTCCGGTGCTTATGATGTCAAAGGCGGAGTTGGCAGAAGAGGAGGTAACGAGCCAGGGGGTGGCGGTACGTTCGGACTTCTCTTCATCCCTGGCATTCGAGCCGTTCCTCCGTTCCGGGGCCGACGGCAGGATGTTCATGAAGTTCAGGACTTCCGACAGGCTTTCGACATTCATCGTGCAGGTCTGGGCCCACACCAAGGAGATGCGGAACGCCTGTGTCCGCAGGGAGGTGGTCGTGACGGTGCCTGTGAAGGTCGCTCTCGTCGAGCCGAAGTACCTGTACAAGGGCGATAAGTACGTGCTGCGAGCCACGGTGTCAAATAGTTCCGACAAGAGTGTCGCTGGCGTGGCGGCTTTGCATACATATTCATCGAAGGATTATGAAGGGTCAAAGCCGTTCGCGTCGAAGACCCGCGGTGTGACTGTCCCGGCGGGAGGTTCCGTGGCGGTAGAGTTTGAAGTGGATCCTAAGGATCACGACGAGCTTGGCTTGAAGGTCGTTTTCGCTGACAATGCTAAGACATTCTCGGACGGCGTGTTCGTCTCGCTTCCGGTCCGCGAGGCAAGGCAGACTTTGACGGAGGCTCATTCCGCCGTGCTGACCGCCGGGGCAGACAGGGAAGCTCTTGTCCGCCGTCTGGAGTCCGAGTTTACCGGCACGACATCCAAAGGCGCTGAGGTTAAGGAGGCTGACATCCGCCGGATGGTGCTGGATGCGCTTCCTTCCAAGGTTGAACCGACCGGCAAGGATGTCCTGTCGCTGACCGAGGCCTTGTATGTCAGGAAGGTGGCCGCCTCGCTTGGGGCGAAGGTTGAGGTGGAGATGTCCGACGAGGCTCTTGTGGAAAGGATCAAGGCTTGCCTGAATGCCGGTGGTGGCTTCGGCTGGTTCGAGGGATTCCGTTCCTCTCCGGCCGTGACCGCCGTGGTGCTGGAGCGTTTCGCCAAGATGCGTGACGCTGGTCTTGATTACGGAGGGATTGAATGCGACTCTTCTGTCAAGTGGTTGGACAGCAATCAGTTCCTGCGCAGCGGAGTCGGTCCTCGCTGGTGCGGACGGCTCTCGATGGAGGAATATGCCTATGTGCGTTCCATGTACTCTTCCGTGCCGTTTGATGTCTCTGCACAGACAAGGAACGAAAAGTCTGATTATTCAAGAAACTTCAAGGACTTCAGGAAGGAGGTGAAAGACTATCTTGTGCCTTCAGCGAAAGATGGTCGTGGGCTGAACGGGCAGATTCTTGCCAAGGCTCGCAGAATCAAGACTTTGGCTAATCTGACAGGCAGTGATGGCGGTTTGTTGTTGGCTTCCTCATGGGGGCTGAAACTCTCCGCGGAATCGAAGATGAACCAGTCGATGGCCGCTGATGTCCAGTCGCTTCTTGAATATGCCGTACAACATCCTGATGGCGGTTGGTATTATCCTAACGCAGTGATGCCGTTCAGAGGCTTGCTGGAGAGCGAGGCCTATGCGCATTCGATGCTTTGTGACTTGCTGTCAAGTGAATATGTGGAGGCCGCCCTTCGACACTTCGGCAAGCTCAGTGCAATGCAGGCTCGTGGATCGGCGAATTCGGTCACTGAGCCTGTCGAAGTTACCGCTAAACAGATCGCCGACGGCATACGTCTTTGGCTGATACTTCAGAAAGAGACTCAGAAATGGGGTGGGGATCCCGCTTTCGTGGATGCCCTCAACTCCGTGCTGACCGGCCCGGCTGACATCCTTGCGACGAGGGTCGTGAGCCTGACAAAGACATATTCAGTACCTTTCTCAAAGGTGAAGGCCGCAGGAAACGGCTTCACGGTCGAGCGCCATTTCTACAAAGAGATAAAGGGCGAGGACGGGAAGAAGAACCGTCTGGAGATATTCCCGGGAATGAAACTCAGTGTTGGTGACAAGGTGACCGCCGAGTACCGGATCTGGAATCAGGAGAACCGCAGTTTCGTGAAATTGACCGCCCCTCGCGAGGCGGCTTTCCGCCCGTCTGACCAACTTTCCGGAGCCTACGGCTGGTGGCTTCGTCCTCTTTCCGTGAACGGAATCTGGTCGGTGACCCCTCAAGGCTACAGGGATGTCAAGACTGACCGCACGGAGTACTGGTTCGATGTCTATCCGGAGGAGAAAACAACTGTGACGGAGGACTTCTTCATAACCCAGGAGGGCATATTCACCGCTCCTGTCGTGACGATCGAGTCCCTCTATGCTCCTCATTACAGGGCGAATGATGCATATTCCGGTGAAGTTAAGACTGTAAAATAAACCTTTGCCGGGAGAAAGGCTTACCGGCTGTTGACTAAAAGAGATAATCCGATGAGATCTTTGTTGCTTGGTTGTCTGGCGCTCTTGGCTATGGCCGGCTGTTCGGAACGAACGGATCCCACCCCAGAATTGCTACCTCTCCCTCAAGAGGTCGTGTGGTCGAAAGGTGCTTTCCAAAAATCTGAAGTAAGTTTGTCTGGAGACCCTTCAGTTGTGGGAATCGTAGGGGAGTGGCTTGACGGGGCCGGGATCAAACGCTCGGACACGGCCACCGGAAAAGTGAATGTCCGGCTGGTTGAGCGTATAGATCAAGCCGTTGTCAATCAGGAAGAAGCATATAATCTGACTGTCTCTCAGGAAGAGATAAGCATCGAGGCGGTCACGGAAAAAGGTGTCTATTGGGCTGTCCAGACATTGCGCCAGCTGACTGACAGGTCAACTCGTGAGGTCAGAATCCCTTGCTGTGAAATCATAGACTGGCCCGCGTTCGGAATCCGTGGCTTTATGCACGACACGGGACGCTCGTACATAAGCCTGGAGGAAATCAAGCGCGAGATAGAGATCCTTTCGCTCTATAAGATCAATACTTTCCATTGGCATCTGACTGAGAATCAGGCCTGGAGGCTTGAAAGCAAGATTTATCCGCAGCTTACCTCCCCTGAGAATATGACCCGTTACCCGGGATGCTGCTATACCCAGGAACAGGTCCGGGAGTTTCTCGATTTCTGCCGCAAGCATCATATTCTTGTGATTCCGGAGATAGATATGCCTGGTCACAGCGAGTCTTTCACCAGAACATTCGGGTGCGATATGCAAAGCCCGAAAGGCAAGGGCATCCTCAAGGAACTTCTTGCCGAGGCGTGCGACCTGTTTGCGGAAGAGCCTTATTTTCATATAGGTACGGATGAAGTCCATTTCAAGGATCCTGATTTCGTCCCGGAGATGGTGGCTTTGGTGCGCTCGAAGGGCAAGAAAGCGGTCTCTTGGAGCCCTGGTTGTGAATATGCGCCTGGAGAGATCGACATAGCCCAGCTTTGGAGCTATATGGGCAAACCGAAGCCTGGGATTCCGTCCATAGACAGCAAGTTCCGCTATGCGAATCATTTTGATCTGTTCGGAGACATTGTGGCTGTCTATAACAGCCGGATCTGCGATGCTGAATATGGCAGTGAGGATGTCCTGGGCACCATTATGGCCGTGTGGAATGACCATAAACTGCCGGATGAACGTAATGTTCTGTTGCAGAACGCGTTTTTTCCATATATTCTGGCCATCGCCGAACGTTCGTGGATAGGTGGGGGAAGCGAGTATTTTGACGGCAACGGAGTCATCCTCCCCGATGAATCAAGTGATGTCTTTAAGAAATTCGCTGATTTCGAGCGTCGTATGCTCTGGCATAAGGACAATTTCCTTAAAGGGGAGCCTTTCCCTTATGTGAGGCAGACGAACGTTCATTGGGCGGTCACGGACGCTTTTCCTAATGAAGGCGATCTTTCCCTTTCCTTCCCGCCGGAGGACGGAATCTCCGACAGCTATTCTTTTGAAGGTAAGGAATATGGCGTGCACCGAGTCACCGGGGCAGGAATATACTTGCGCCACTTCTGGAGTTTATGGTATCCGTTCCCGGCTTTGTTCAAGGATCCGGTCGAGAACAGCACGGCTTATGCTTACACGTGGGTGTATTCACCAAAGGCTCAGGATGTCGGGATGTTGGTTGAGTTCCAAAACTATAGCCGTTCGGTGAACGATATGCCGCCGCCGGAGGGACGCTGGGACTATCGTGGAAGCCGGATCTGGCTGAATGATCAGGAATTGCTTCCGCCGGCGTGGACGAATTCCCCGGATGTGAGGAGCCCTGAGATTGACCAAGGTAACGAGAATTGTACCGCTCGTCCGCCGCTTCCTGTCCATCTGAACAAAGGATGGAACAAAGTGTTTATGAAATTACCTGTCGGAAAGTTTACGACTCCGGAGATCTGGCTGGTCAAGTGGGCGTTCACGGCTGTGTTTGTCACTCCGGACGGAAGCCGTGCGGTCGATGGACTGATCTATTCGCCGGACAAATCAAAATAACTCATACAATATTCCTATGATGAAAAGAACCTTTTGGCTCATTGCCTTGTCGTTGCTGTCGTTGACATTGTCGGCATCAGATTCGTTGAGGATCCATAATCCTCAGATTCCCATCCTGTTGGATCGCATGGACAATGTCCTGTTCCAGATCCGTGTCCCTGACGCTGTGCAGGGGGATGTGCTCGAATCCTTGACCGTGGAGTTCGGACCGGACACTGATCTGAAATCCATGGCCGAGCTGCGTCTTTTCTATTCCGGAACAGAGGCAGTGCGGCGTCAAGGGCTGCGTTTCAGCCCGGTGGAATATATCTCTGCCCATAATGTGTGGAACACACGTTCCGCCAATCCGTCATATTCAGTGATGCAGGAGCAGGCCTCGAAGATCGGACGCAAGGTGGTTCTTCATTCCCGCCAGCCTATGGTCGGTGGCATCAATTATTATTGGGTCAGCGTCCGGATGAATCCCGATGCGTCTTTGCTGACAGAGTTGCGAGCGAGGGTGTCTGAGGTTGTGGTTAACGGGAAGAAAATCCCTGTGGCCTGTGATTCGAGGGAGGTTGTCCGCAGGATGGGCTACGGCGTGCGTCACGCGGGTGACGACCATTCGATGGCTTACCGTATTCCGGGCTTGGTCACAACCGACTCGGGAAGCCTTATCGGAGTCTATGACGTTCGTTGGAACAGCAGCGTTGACCTTCAGGAACGCATCGACATCGGTGTGAGCCGAAGCACGGACAAGGGGCAGACTTGGGAACCGATGCGTATCGCTATGTCTTTCGCGGACATCGACGGACTCCCTTCCGGTCAGAACGGGGTAGGGGATCCGGCGGTTCTGGTTGATGAGAAAACGGGAACCATCTGGGTGATGGCCGCTTGGACTCACGGAATGGGTAACGGCAGAGCCTGGACTAACTCGATGCCTGGGATGGAACCGATGGAGACCCCGCAGCTGATGCTGGCGCGCAGCGATGACGACGGACGCACTTGGAGTGAGCCTATCAATATCACGAAGCAAGTCAAGGACCCGTCCTGGTGCTTCCTCCTGCAAGGTCCCGGACGAGGCATAACGATGCGTGACGGCACATTGGTGTTCGCGATCCAGTTCATCGACAAGGACAGGATGCCGCACGCCGGAATCATATTCAGCAAGGACCATGGCGAGACCTGGCATATTCATAATCCCGCCCGTTCCAACACGACGGAGGCCCAGGTGGCTGAGGTTGAGCCTGGAGTGCTGATGCTGAATATGCGGGACAATCGTGGCGGTGCGCGCGCCGTGATGACAACCCGTGACCTGGGACGCACCTGGAACGAGCACGTCTCGCACAGGACAACCCTCCGCGAGCCGGTCTGTATGGCCAGCCTGATCGCGGTTCCGGCTGAGAAAAATGTGTTGGGCAAGGATTTGTTGCTGTTCTCCAATCCGGACACGACCGACGACCGCCGCGACATCACGATCAAGGCCAGTCTCGACGGTGGAGTGACGTGGCCATACAGCCTGCTGCTCGACGAAGGAGACAGCTGGGGATATTCGTGCCTCACAATGATTGATTCTCAGACTGTCGGCATCCTTTACGAATCAAGCGTGGCGCACATTACATTTCAGGTGGTCAAATTGAAGGATATTGTAAGATGAGACGATTGTTATTGATTTTTCTTGTTTCGTTTGCGGTTTCGCCGCTTTTCGCCCGTGAGAGGATAAAAGTGGCTTGTGTCGGCAATAGCGTCACCTATGGCTATGGACTTGAGAATCGTGAGACGGAAAGTTATCCGTCAAGGCTTCAGGCATTGCTTGGCGAGGAATATGATGTCCGTAATTTCGGACACTCCGGGGCCACGCTCCTGCGCCGGGCATACCGTCCTTACACGGAGCAGCAAGCGTACCGCGACGCATTGGATTTCGCGGCTGACATAGTGGTCATCCATCTGGGGCTGAACGATACCGACCCCAGAGCCTGGCCAAACTACCGTGATGAGTTCGTGGCTGATTATCTTGACCTTATCGAGGATTTTCGTAAGGTGAATCCCGAATGCAAGGTTTGGGTCTGCCGTATGACCCCGATATCGCATCGTCACCATCGTTTCAAGTCCGGAACCAGAGACTGGTACTGGATGGAGCAGGAGCGCATAGAGCTTGTCGCGAAGGTCGCCGGAACAGGTTTGATTGATCTTCAAAAATCTTTGTATTCACGTCCTGACCTGCTCCCGGACTCCTTGCATCCGAATGCGGAAGGAGCGTGCATCATGGCTCGCACGGTATATTCAGCGTTGACAGGAGATTTCGGAGGCCTCAGGATGCCGGAAATATATTCGGACGGAATGGTTTTGCAGCGTGGCCGTCCTCTTGAGATAATGGGAACGGCTGACGCTGGTGAGAAGGTGACTGTCAGGCTGGCTGGGCAGAAAAAATCGGCTGTTGCGGCATCTGATGGCCACTGGAGCATCTGCCTTGATCCATTGGCTGCGGCCAAAGGACTGACTCTGAATATCTCGACACCGAAACGTAACCTTCGGTATAAAGACGTCGCGGCCGGTGAGGTCTGGGTTTGTTCGGGACAGTCCAATATGGCGTTCAAGACCATGTCGATGGTGTCTGAGGAACGTTCGGAGGTTTTGGAAACTGTTGACAGGCAAGGTGATAATGTCCGTCTGTTTAATATGAGGGCGAGATGGAGCACTGACAACAGGGTTTGGGACAAGGCGGTCTATGATTCGCTCAACCGCTTGCGGTTCTTCCATCCAGCCGTGTGGGAGTATGGGTCCAGAGAGTCGGCTGATTCGTTCTCGGCGATCGGACTTGCGTTCGGACAGATGCTTGCGGATTCCCTCAATGTGCCGATAGGCTTGGTCCTCAACGCCGTCGGAGGTGCCGCCACGGAGTCATGGATAGACCGTAAAACCCTTGAATTTGAGTTTCCTGACATCATGATTGACTGGCGTCGCAATGATTTTGTCATGCCATGGGTCCGGGAGATCGCGTCGGTGAACATCAAAGATGCGGAAAACCCTCATCAGAGGCATCCTTTTCACCCTTGCTATCTGTTTGAGGCTGGCATTGAGCCGTTGGAACACTATCATGTACGTGGAACCATTTGGTATCAAGGCGAGTCAAACGGCCACAATGTTGAGGTTCACGAGCGTTTGTTCCCGCTTCTTGTCCAAAGTTGGCGTTCCTACTGGAACGATCCGGACATGCCTTTCCTCTTCGTACAACTTTCAAGTCTGAACCGTCCGAGCTGGACTTGGTTCAGGGATAGTCAAAGACGATTGGCCGAGGCCATTCCGGCCTGTGCCATGGCTGTCAGCAGCGACAGGGGCGACTCTCTTGACGTGCATCCTCGCCGCAAGCTGGATGTCGGGAGACGCTTGGGTGTCCAGGCTCTTTATAATGTCTATGGTGACAGGGATGTGGTGCCGTCCGGCCCTGTCATCCGCTCCGCCCGTTTGGACGGTAAGGATGTCGTGCTTGCTTTTGACTGGGCGGACGGGTTGAGGTCTGCTGACGGAGACAGGCTACGTACGTTTGAACTGGCGGGAGAGGATGAACAGTTCCGCCCGGCGGAAGCCATTGTGGAAGGCTCGGCGGTCAGGTTGCGCAGTGACGCTGTGCCGTCAACCAAGTGGGTCCGCTATGGTTGGCAGCCCTTTACCCGGGCCAATCTTGTGAACAGTGCCTTCCTGCCGGCCTCGACATTCCGCCTGGCTGTTGAATAAGTCACTTTCCGCATGTTCGGGTGATTCGGGTGAGGAATATAGTGTCTCTGCTCCTAAGAAAATGGTTTTCAGGGATATTCAATGTGACGGATGCGCTTTGGACCTACTGAGGACGGTATGTCGGGATACGAGTATGAAGAAAAAACTCAAAAAAAGTTCAAAAAAGTTTGCAGTAATCAAAAAAAGTAGTACCTTTGCATCACCCGAACGATGAGCAACGGGACAACGATTCGGGAGCTTAGCTCAGTTGGTTCAGAGCGTCTGCCTTACAAGCAGAGGGTCGGGGGTTCGACTCCCTCAGCTCCCACCAAAAAAGACCTCTTCAGGATTCCTGAAGAGGTCTTTTTCTATGTATATGTCCCACCCGAATGTTATGGCAAGTCGTGGGGCAAGTCCAAAACGGATCAAACATCAAATCTAAGAAGCTGTTTTGAATTGTTTGAAATGTTCTTTGAGGTGAAAAATCTTCAAACAAACAATTCAAAACAGCTTCTAAGAGTATGTGTCACAAACGTCAGGGGAAAAATCAAATTGCAGATTTTGGTAACGTGCAAAATCTGCAATTTGCCTTTTTTCCCCTGTCGTCACACATTATTTCTATAGAATGTAAAAGATAAATGAGTCACACAAAATAGTTATATTTGCATATTCATAAAATTCTGTTGTCGTGCGTAAGATTATAATCCTGTTGACAGCCGCGATGCTTTGTGTCTCTTGTTCCGAACAGTTCAACGCGGCTTATCTCCTTTCTGGTGGGGCGAAAGTGGCTCAGGCCGCCGTCTTGTCAGACGCACAGATTCAATCTTATGTCGGACAGTATGTGCAGAAACTGGATGCGGAGAACACAGTCCTGCCGGAGACAAGTCCATATGTCAAGAGGGTCAGGAAGATGACATCTGGAATCACCTCGGTGAACGGGACTCCACTCAATTTCAAAGTCTATAAGACGAACGAGATTAACGCCTTCGCCTGTGCGGACGGAAGCGTAAGGATCTATTCCGGACTTCTGGACGCGATGACTGACGACGAGGCCCTTGGAGTTGTCGGTCACGAGATCGGCCACGTCGCCCTCAAGCACTCCAAGATGCAGTTCAAGCAGGCTCTTCTTACATCGGCCCTCAGGGATGCCGTTGTGTCCACAGGAGGGACGGTCGCCGTCCTCACCGCATCGCAGTTGGGGGATCTCGGCGAAGCCTTGATGAGCGCAAGTTTCTCAAGAAAGCAGGAGGCCGCCGCTGACGACTACGGTTATGACTTCCTGAAGAGCGCGGGTAAGAATCCTTGGGCTATGGCTATGGCTTTCGAGGAACTTCAGAGGCTTTCCAGCGGTGAGACGGCTTCCGGAACACAGGCCGCCTCAGGATCTTCGGTAGGTCAGTTGTTCTCAACCCACCCGGCCACGGCGGACAGAATCTCCAGGATGGCGGAAAGAGCCGTCAAGGACGGCTACAGGAGACCTTCCAAATAGTCAGCGTAAAGTCTTGTTCTCGGCCACGGTGAATCCCACGGAAATGGAATTCCCGGAATCATCGACGGCTGTGACGGTGTGTCTGCCGGGTGATGGTTTCAACGTCATCTGATGGATCATCTGAGTCTGCCCGACATATTCATTGTCCATGTGCCAGAAGACATTGGCGCTTGGAGTCCTGTGCGCCAGATTGAAGGTTATGCCGGCGATTGACCCGTCCAGCTGGCGCGGAATGTAGATCACTGCCCCGCTTTCAGGATAGATGAATTCCATCGGGGAACTGTCCGCCTTGCCTTTCGGAACCACGGGGGCATATTCAGGATGATGCTGCCTGTAGTACCATTCCATCGATGGAGGCAGGATGAACGTCCGGACCCCGTCCACAACCTTATGGTATGGACACGGTTCGCTCCTTACCGATTTGCGCGGCAGCATCAGAGTGTCCGAATCCTCGCAATTCACCCCTTTCAGGCAACCGGACTCACGGCATACCTCAGCGACAATGTAGTCTCCATAGACCGGCTCCTTGAACCAACCATTCCTGGAATATTCACTGTCATATTCCTTGGCCGGAAGAAGGTTGAATATGTCGAACATCACCGGCCCGGCAGTGCGAGCACCCGTCAGTCCGGGAACTCCTTGCCCTTGGGCGTTGCCTGCCCAGACTCCGACGGCGTAGTCAGCTGTCACTCCGACCGCCCACGCGTCCCTGAACCCGAAACTGGTGCCTGTTTTCCACGCAACTTTCTTTACCGAGCCGATCAGGTGCCAGTCAATCTCATCTGGTCTGTTGACCTCTTTCAAAGCGTCGAATGTCCACCACAGGGCGCATTTGTCGTTCAGCGGGAAATTGTGCAGTCTGTCACCCTTGGATGTGTGCGTAGTGTCCGCGCTTTGGTACGATGCCGACAGTTTTGAATATGTCGATGTGATGTCTCCGAGTGTCCCTTCCGCTCCTCCGAGAATGAGCGAGAGGCCGTAGTGCGAGGCGCTTCCGTTCAATGTCGTCATCCCGCATTTTCTGAGAATATCCAGAAATTTCGGTACCCCGAATCTGCGCAGGAGGTGTACGGACGGCACATTGAGTGAGCGGGCGAGCGCCTCGTCGGCGGGAACCGCTCCATAGAACTGTCTGTTGAAATTCTGCGGAGAGAAACCGTTGATGTTTATCGGCACATCGGGCAGAAGAGTTCTCGGCAATATCTCGCCGTCCTGAAGCAGAGCACAGTACAGGAGAGGTTTCAGGATGCTGCCGGTGCTTCTTGGCGCGCGGATTATGTCCACCTCGCTTCCCGGACGTTTATGATCGGGATTGGCGTTCCCGATGTAAGCCAGCGTCTCACCGGTGCGAACATCCTCCACGACGGCCGCGAGATCGTATATTCCTGTCTGGGAGAACTCGTTGTTCCATTGGTTGACTATGGCTTGCACCTGTCTTTGCAGATGGATGTCGATTGTGGTGCGGATTCGTTTGCCGGGAGATGTCTTCCAGTAATATTCAGTCAAATGATGCGATTCCTGCGGCAATGCCATCGGTTCATCTGGAAGCGGCTCGTCGCAGGCGAGGACAAAGTCTAATGAATCAATATGCCCGTGCTTGTAGAGCGATCCCAGCAGCCGGTTGCGTTTTTTCAGCAGCCTTGCCCTGTTTTTGCCTGGATGGATCTCCGCCGGGGCGTTCGGGAGCACCGCCAGCGTGGCGGCCTCGCCCCAGGAAAGCTCATCGGGAGGTCTGCCGTAATATCTCCAGGAAGCGGCTTCCAGTCCGACAACATTCCCGCCGAAAGGCGCGTGTGAGGCGTACAGACTTAGGATCTCCCTTTTGCTGCATCTTAGTTCCAGACGTGTGGCGAGGATAGCCTCGATGATTTTCTGGCCGATGTTTCGTTCCCGCCTCCTGGACATCCTGATGACCTGCATCGTGATCGTGCTTCCCCCGCTGGTGATCTGCCCGGCTTTGATGTTGCCGGCTGCGGCACGCGCTATCGCGACCGGATTCACGCCTGGGTGGTATGCGAACCATCTGTCCTCGAACTCGATGAGGGCTGTCTTGAATTTCTCCGGGACGGTGTCCGGTGGCGGGAACCTCCATTGTCCGTCACTTGCGATCCGGGCTCCCAGAAGCTCCCCGTTCCTGTCTGTGACGACGGTGGAATAAGATGTGCCTTTGAATAAGTCTCTGGGCAGACAGAAAAAATATGCGGTCAAGAGGGCGATGACTACACCTGCCACTATCCTTGACCGCAGTTTCTTTCTCATAGACTATTCAGTGACTTTCGCCGTGCCCGAAGCCGTGTTGGCGCTGATGTGAGGGTCGTACATCGCCTCGCACTTCACGGCAGGGAGTATGAACTCGCCTTGGTAGGATGCGTGCATCTTGATCCTGAATGTCTTGCTGGCTCCCTTCGGAAGGTCGAAGAACCAGATGACACGGTCATCCCTGATGTCGCGGTAATTGTACGAGGCCTTTGAACTCTCGCTTCCGTAGAGCCTGTCGTTCATTATCTCCCAACCGGAAGGGATCATCTCGGTAAGGGCGAGATTGTCACAGTCCCTGACACCGCTCGTGTTGCCGACAGTGATGGTTACCGTGAAGTCCGTCCCCTGGGTTATGCTGTATGGATTCAGGCTCTTGCCCGCCAATGTGCTGTAGCTGACGTTCAGACTTAATCCGCTGGACTTGGCCTCCACCTTGTTCCCGAATTCCGGTATGACTGATGTTATCAACGTCGCATAGAGGCTTCCGTTCATCTTGTTCGTGATGTCTATGCTTCCGTTTTCGGTGTCCACCGCGGCATGGCCGATTGACTTGACGCTCTTTACCTCTGTCGTGTTGTCCCCTTGCTTTATTTCAGCCGAGACCGCATCGGACCCAACCTTCAAGGCAAGGCTCCTCATCGCGCAGGTCGCGAACGCTATTTCCTGTGTGGAGTACCATCCTCCGCCGATCGCGTCGGCGATTTCCTGGGCGACATCCATGGCTTCAGGCAAAGCGTCGTTGAGAACCAATGCCTCAAGGGCCACGGCCTTGTCCCTTACAGGAGATCCGAACGTCCTGTCGGCCTCTTGGTAATCGGAGAAGTTTGTTTTAAGTCCTGCGATGATGTCTCCGGCCACGGTCTTCTTGCCTGTGACAGCATATGTGGACGCAAGCATCCAGGCGGCCTGACCGGAAAGGGTCTCGCTTTCCTTCAGCCTGTTCATGGCCCCGCTTTCCGCCTCCCCGTTAAGCGCCAGAGTGTAGAGCCTGTAAGCCTGCACAAGATCCCCGAGACCTTCATTGTCGGAATTACGGTAGTCCTGCACGTTCCGCTTTTGGAATCTTGACCAGCTGGCCAGCACACCCTTGCTGACGCTGAATCCGTTCTGTGAGGCTGAGATCATAAACTGACCGGCCATGGAGCTTACCCATCCGCTGGCGTCAGCGCTTCCAGGCCAATAGACGAATCCGCCGTTGCCAAGCTGACGTTGGTACAGCTGCTGAAGCAGTTCAGGAATCATCTTGTCGATTTGTTTCTGCCTGTCCTCCGGGAGCATATTCCTGATAGCAAGAAGGCTTATTCCCTTGGAAGAGATCTGCTCCGTGCAATTGTAGGTGCAATTGGTCAGGAATGAGAATATTCCTCCGCAGTCAACAGACGGGAATCCGGTGAGCTCCAGGGTCGCCCATTGGTTGTCATCGGCCTTGAAAGGCGAGAAACCGAAATGCTTGGTCGCGTCTTTGCCGATCATAGCCCTTGTCACGGAGATTACCGGCGGGTTAGGAGCGCGCACCCCAATGGAGATCGTTTCGCCGGCCTTGTGCCCGTTGCCATTCGCGGTGACAGTCACTGTGGCGGTTCCGGTTCCGGTGGCCTCAAGGTTGAACCTGACCATCTTGTCCCCAGGCTTGTCGAACTGGACGGACGCGTTGGCGTTCCCGGTTATCTTCAGTGGGCCGTCAACCTTGATGCTGACATCGGCGTTCCTGACCCCGTCCTCAAGAGCGAAGACATTTACAGGCATCACGACCTTCTCCCCGGTTCCGATGACTCTCGGCAGGGTAGGGAGAACCATAAGCGGAGACCTTACCGGGACAGTCTTCTCGGCATTGCCGTACGCTCCGTCCCTTGCCGCCACAAGCATCACCCGCACACTTCCGACGTACATAGGAAGCTTGACCTTATGTGTGGCCGAGCCGCTCTGCAGCGAGAACGGACCGATGTACTTGACAACGGCGTTGAACCGGTTGTCCTTCCTCGCGCCGACGATAAGGCTTTCGTCACCTCCGATGCTGAACATCGGCGAGAATCTTCCGCTGTAGGCTCCGATGACATCATCGTAGAGATCCCACGTGCTGACTCCGAGCGCTTCCCTGGCGTACATCGCGTTCCAAGGATCCGGAGTCTTGAATGACGTGAGGTCCAGAAGTCCCTCGTCCACAATGGCCAACGTGTAGGTCATCGGCTTGCCGTTCTTTTCCTTGACCTTGATCTTGAATTCCTCCTCAGGGCGGAGCACGTCAGGCATAGTGATGACCGGCTCAAGGTGCGAGTCCTTGTCGTTGACTATGACAGGGCGCACTCCGTAAAGACGGATCGGCAGATCGTTGTCGGCTCTTTCGTGCGGCTGGACAAGGGTGATGTGGATGTAGAAGTTAGGAGCCATCTCCGGGGTGACCTTGAATGAATATGCCACATCACCTTCAACCCCCGAGGTCTTCACCCATTCTCGCGCGATTACCTTCCTTGAGTTCTCAAGTGAGACCAGTGCCTGTCCTTTTGACGCGGCCGGAATATAAACGGTCACCTTCTCGCCGACCTCGTAGGATTCCTTGTCTGTGGAGAATGACAGCATTGTCAAAGCGTCGGGATCAGTCTTGGATGACCTTCCCCTGTAGGCCGGCCAGTCCACATAGATGACATCCCCGGCCGTGTGTCCGCTTACATTGTCGGTCACAAGCAACAGATATCGTCCCCATTCCGGATAGTCCACCCTGAACGGGATGAGGTTGTCTCCTTTGGATGATTTGATTACACCGGAGGATACTATGTCCGCTGACGGACTGTTTACGTAGGAGTCGAGACTTTCGCTGCGGCTTTCCCACCACCAGCTCCATTTCATCTTGTAGATTGTGTACTTAAGGTTATGGCCTGACACCCTCGCGCCGTTCTTGTCCACGACGGCGATGCTGACGCTATAGTCCTTGTCTGTCTCCAGATAATGCCCGTTCCCCTCTCTCGGAACTTTCACTCCGACGTATGATGAATATGGTGAATATGGCACCGACAGCGAATTGAAGCTTACATCCCCGCCTTGCTCCTCGACTGTGGTCACGATATCGGCCCGGAGCATTCCCGGAGCGTTCTCCGCTGACGGCATCGTAACGTTCAGTCTGGACTGGCCGTTGGAGTTCAGCCTTGTGTCGATGAGCTGATGCTCGCTTGCGCTGAAGTCCGACAACGGACTTGAGAAGTTATACCCCTCGAATCCCTTGAATGTGGACGGACCCTGGCGCAGTGTCATATTCACTTTCGCGGCCAGTCCGGCGGCAGGAGGGCCGGTCAGCCAGTCCGCAGATATGCAGACCGGGACATTCCGTCCTCCGTCAATGGTCTTGCCTTCAAGGTCAAGATTGATCTTCAGTCTGTTAGGTTTGATGCTCTCGATTCTGAAAGGCTTATGGAACGTGGCTCCGCCAATCTTGAAGTAGGCGTGCCATGTTCCCGTAGGATCCTCGTTCTTGGTAGGAACCGTGAAGGCGTAGAATCCATTCTTGGCGTTCGTGTTGATCTGCTTTGTGTAGAACTGTCCCTGAGGTGTGTACAGCTCCATCACGGCCGGATGGTTGTCAGGGATCCTGTTCTCTTTGTCTTCCAGGATCATCGTGACGTGCAAAGTGTCTCCCGGCCTCCAGACACCTCGCTCCCCATAGACGAAGGCTTTCAGACCCTTTTCCAGAACCTTGCCTCCTACATCGAACCTGCTGAGAGACTTCTGCTCACCCTCGGTGACTTTCAGGTAGCTGGTCGCTCCGCCCCTCTTGGCCACAACCACGAAAGGCTTTCCGGAAAGCTGCACCTCTGCCATTCCGTCAGTGCCGGTCTTGGCATAGCCGATTTCCTTGAGCTGGTAGCTATAGACGTAAAGCTCGGCGTTGAACACAGGAGCGGCCTCGATGATGTCGCTCACGCTGACCCAAAGCTTGTCCCCGCCGGCGTACTTCGCGATCACTCCCAGATTGGATGTCAGCAGGTTGATGGCCGGGAACCTGCCATCTTCCATATAGTACGTAGGCTTGAGAGGATTATCCCTGTCCTTCCAGTTGTATTTCTCCCAGTCATAGAAATCATCATAATAATAAGGTGAAGGGGTGTCCCATTCATCGTTGTCCTTGTCCGTGATGTCCTCGGCGGAGATGTTCACCATCTTGTCCGAAGGAGTGCCGCTCTTGAATGAGTCATTCTTGCCATAGACTGAATATTCCTGCTTGAAAGAGATTCTGATGCGGTAAATCGCACCTGGCTCCTGCCTGAACAGTCCGGAGAGATCCACCGAGTAGTCCTGCCATTTGTGCAGGTTCTTTGACGGGTCGGAATCCAGACGCACGCGACGCTTATAGACAAGCCGTCCGCATCTGCGCAGGGAGTTGTCACCGGAAAAGTTGTTGTCCTGCAGGAACATCAGCACGTTGTCCTCGTAGATTTGAATGACCCTGATGTCCACCGCATTGAGATTCACCGCCTTGAACGGAAGGATCAGTTCCTTGGAATTCGGCAGTATGTTGCCTTTCACCGGAATCTCGACCGCCGGCCTTACCTCCGTCGAAGAGAATTTCTTTGAATAATCCTCTCCGAGTCTTGTCCCGTCGTGGCTGCTTACCGCACCGGAGATCTTGAGTGTCAGAGGCTGATCATCCGGATTCTCGTAGAAGACTTTTACGTGCGCGTTCTCTGTCTGAATGTAACTGCGTCCAACCCCTTCAAGTGTGAACAGGCCTGAGTTGTCGCTTACATCAGCCAAAGCCTCTGTGAAATAGATGTCGATGTACGGGTCGTCTGCTTCCACCCTCTCGGTGCTGAGTACCTTGAAATCGTTCATCGCCGGAATCCTGATCTCCAGCCTTGAGTCTGTCACGAATCCGGTATCTCCGGCTTTCAGGCTGATTTTCAACGTCCTGTCCTTCGTGTCCCTCGGTAGGCCGATGATCTCGAAATGATAGTTGAGCGGATCCGTTCCGGCTGTGACATTGGCCTCCGCGCCTTTCTCCGGGTAATCATATTCAAGCATCTTCCGAACCTTCTCAAGAGGAAGCGCTTCTGTAAGGGAGATTGTGCCTTCAATGCTGGCCCTGTCAGGAGAGGCCGCGGTGATCGTGATCTCGTTCAACGAGAGCACAGCCTCCTTTATGGCCACAAGGAAATTGAACGAGAATTTCTTGAATTTACGGTCGCCTACCTTCTGGATCTTGTCCAGCCGCAGTTTACCCGTATATGACTGCCCCGGTTTCAGGGCTCCGGTCTCGGGAATGAATTCTATCATGCTGCCGGACAACCATCTGGCCGTTCCTTTGACTGACGGTGTGAATGTCAGTACTCCATCTTTGAGATCAGTCCCGGCCATCGCCTCGGGAATGTCGGAGGCGAGTTCCACACGGATTGTGGATTTGTCGGAGACGACCCCGCCTGTATAAGCCTTGATGAATGTGGCGAACTCGATGCTTTGCCCCTTGCTCTTGCCGAAGCGGCTGCAGGATGAGCTGGCCAGAATAAGTATTGCCATTGACAGAATGGCGATAACGCTTTTTGTCGAGATTCTAAAGTTCATATACCTTGTTATTAATTAGGTGTGTGTCCAGTTGTTCCTGTCGGAAGGCTGCGGCCTTCTCTCTATGGCTCGATAGAGTTCCACAGCGGCTTCAAATTTAGGAATTCTTTTTCGTATATTCAACACCCTGTCATTATTTGCGTCGGTTTATTTGCCGCGGTGTGACAATTTGTCAGCATTGTCGCGGTGGCACAGCCTTTGATTTTATCCCAGCGTCTCCGGAGTGAGCCGGAGCGCAGATTTAAAAACATTTAAAAACTTTATATCATGATCAAACCATTGGCAGACAGAGTCTTGGTTGAGCCTAAAGAGGCTGAGACAAAGACAGCTTCAGGTCTTTATATTCCTGACACAGCAAAGGAGAAACCTCAGGAGGGTAAGGTGATCGCCGCAGGTCCTGGCAAGAAGGATGAACCTATGGAGGTCAAGGTAGGTGACGAGGTCATCTATGGCAAGTACGCCGGCACAGAGGTTACCGTTGAGGGTAAGAAATATCTTATCGTGAAGCAGTCAGACATTCTGGCTATTCTGTAATTAACAATAGGAGGAATTTATTATGGCTAAAGAAATAAAATTTGATGTTGATGTCCGCTCGAAGATGAAGGAAGGAGCTGACGCTCTTGCGGACGCTGTTAAGGTCACACTTGGCCCTAAGGGTCGTAATGTTGTGATCGATAAGAAGTTCGGTGCGCCTCAGGTCACCAAGGACGGTGTGACTGTCGCCAAGGAGATTGAACTCGCTGACAGGTACGCCAATATGGGTGCCCAGATGGTAAAGGAAGTAGCTTCCAAGACCAATGAGCAGGCGGGTGACGGTACCACCACCGCTACCGTTCTCGCACAGGCCATCATCAATGTCGGTCTGAAGAACGTCACCGCGGGCGCCAACCCTATGGACCTCAAGAGAGGTATCGACAAGGCTGTCGCCGCTGTTGTCGCCGAGCTCAAGAAGAACAGCAAGAAGGTCGGCACAGACTATTCAAAGGTAGAGCAGGTCGGCACGATCTCCGCCAACAATGACGCTGCCATCGGCAAGCTCATCGCCGATGCCATGTCGAAGGTAAAAGGTGACGGCGTGATCACAGTCGAGGAGGCCAAAGGCACAGAGACCGAGGTCAAGGTTGTCGAGGGTATGCAGTTCGACAGAGGTTACATCTCTCCTTATTTTATGACCGACTCTGACAAGATGGAAGCCGTACTTGACAACGCTTCCGTTCTTATCACCGACAAGAAGGTCTCTTCGATGAAGGATCTTATGCCTATCCTTGAGCCTATCGCACGTGACGGCAGGGCACTGCTGATCATCGCCGAGGACGTTGACGGCGAGGCTTTGACAACCCTCGTTGTGAACAAGCTTCGTGGCACTCTGAAGGTAGCCGCTGTCAAGGCTCCTGGTTTTGGAGACCGTCGCAAGGAGATGCTTCAGGACATCGCCACCCTTACAGGCGCCATCGTAGTGTCCGAGGAAAGAGGATTCACTTTCGAGAACACGACTCCTGACATGCTTGGCAAGGCTGAGAAGATCACTATCACCAAGGACAACACCACGATCGTGGGTGGAGCCGGTGACAAGGACGCCATCGCCGACAGAGTCGCCCAGATCCGCAAGCAGATCGAGAACACCACATCTGACTACGACAAGGAGAAACTTCAGGAAAGACTTGGCAAACTGGCCGGTGGAGTCGCGGTGCTCTATGTCGGTGCAGGTTCCGAGATTGAGATGAAGGAGAAGAAGGACAGGGTTGAGGACGCTCTCAACGCCACCCGTGCCGCTGTAGAGGAAGGTTACCTTCCTGGTGGAGGTGTCTCCTACATCCGTGCCGCCGAGGCATTGAAGAATCTCAAGGGTGAGAATGATGACGAGACCACAGGTATCCACATCATCGCCCGCGCCATCGAGGAGCCTCTCCGCCAGATCGCCCAGAACGCTGGTGTTGACGGCAGCGTCATCATCCAGAAGATCCGCGAGAACAAGGGTGACTTCGGCTACAACGCCCGCACCGATGAATATGTCAATATGCTTGAGGCCGGTGTCATCGATCCTACCAAGGTCGCTCGTGTAGCCCTTGAGAACGCCGCTTCAGTCGCCGGAATGTTCCTTACCACCGAGTGCGGTATCGTTGACATTCCTGAGAAGGAGCCAGCCGCTCCTGCGATGCCTGCAGGCGGAATGATGTAATCGAAGCTTTACTTTAAATGAAAACGGGAACCATTATCGGGTGGCTCCCGTTTTTTTTGTGCTTACTTAGTAACATTCAAAAAATAACCTGCATCATCTTGAGGAATCTTTTCGGTCTAGATCTCTTTTCTCATCAGTCATGTGCCACCGGCACACTCCTTCTTCAAAAAAAGATCTATCCTCGAAAATCTTCTCTTAATCTGAAGCAACTTATTTTTTTCATGTTCCTTATTAGAATTGTGACGTTTTTTATTTATCTTTGAGCCTTGATAAAATTTTGCGCTAACGTTTTAGCACTGGATTTATAACCATTGAATAATTATTTATCAAAGAATATGAAAAAAATACTGATTTTGGGGAGCAGCAACACGGACATGACGGTCAAGACACCGGCACTTCCGGCTCCCGGTGAGACTGTTCTTGGAGGGGTCTTCACTATGAGTGCCGGTGGAAAAGGCGCCAATCAAGCGGTTGCCGCAAAGAGAGTCGGAGGAGAAGTCTCCTTTGTCTGCAAGGTCGGAAACGATGTTTTCGGAGACAATTCCGTCAAACATTATGAGGATGAGGGCATCGATGTCAGCGGAATTCTCCGTTCAGACAAGCCGTCCGGGGTGGCATTGATCACTGTTGACAAAGATGCAGAGAACTGCATCGTTGTGGCTTCCGGGGCTAACCTTGATTTCACGGATGAGGACATCACTGCCTCCGAGGCTGCGCTCAGGTCCTGTGACATCCTCCTGATGCAGCTTGAAATCCCCGTTCCAACCGTACTCAAGGCTGCCAGGATCGCCCATGAGGCCGGCGCCTTTGTGGTCCTCAATCCGGCTCCTTACGCCGAACTCCCGGAGGAGATATTCAAGTACATCTCATTGTTCATTCCTAACGAGACCGAACTCGCCTCATTCTCCGGAATGCCAGTGACCGACAAGGAATCCGCCGCCGCTGCCGCCAAGGTGCTGTTCGGCAAGGGTGTCGGGAATATGATCGTGACGATGGGAAGCAAGGGTTCCCTTATCCTTGACGGCGGTGAGCCTCAGTTTGTTCTGGCCCGCAAGGTTAAGGCTGTTGACACGACCGGAGCGGGTGACACTTACTGCGGATCCATCTGCGTGGCTCTTTCTGAAGGCAAGACTCTCAAAGAGGCGGCGGAGTTCGCGTCAGCCGTGTCGGCCCTTTCCGTGACCAAGATGGGTGCGCAGACCGCAATCCCTACAAGGGCTGAGGCCGAAGCCTTCATGGCACAATAATAATGAATATTCAATCTTAAATAACACTTATTATTATGTTCATCGTAAACAGTTATGGTCTGGCAGTGTTCTTCTGCTTCATCATCATGCTTTGTTGGGGCTCTTGGGGCAACACTCAGAAACTCGCCGCCAAAAGTTGGAGGTATGAGCTCTTCTACTGGGACTATGTGATCGGAATGGTCATATTCTCTTTGCTCCTCGCGCTTACTCTCGGTACATTCGGTCCAGAGGGACGACCGTTCTTCCAGGACATCGCACAGGCTGATTCATCCGCCATTCTCAGCATCATTATAGGAGGTGTGATATTCAATCTTTCGAATATCTGCCTCAGCGCTTCCACTTCGATCGCCGGTATGTCCGTCGCGTTCCCTGTAGGATGCGGCCTCGCGCTTGTGCTTGGAGTGATCAACAACCTTAGGGTCGAGATGTCGCAGGGTGCGCTCAAGAGCAACCTGACCCTTCTGGCGATTGGTGTAGCCCTTGTAGTGGTCGCTGTCATCCTTAATGGCATAGCTTCCGGAAAGAAGGCCGGCAACGCCGAGATCAGCAAGGCGGACCAGCGCAAGGGTATCATCCTTGCCGTTGTCGCCGGAGTCGTGATGTCATTCTTCTCATCATTCGTGATGAAGGCGATGGACCTCAAGGATTTCGCGAATATGGAGCCAGGCAAGGTCGGTCCTTACACCGCCATCGTCGTGTTCAGCCTCGCTGTTCTTGTCAGCCACTTCGTTTTCGGCCCTATATTTATGAAATGGCCATTCCAGGGCGCGCCTGTCAAGATGAGTGAATATTTCAAAGGCAATTCCAAGACTCACCTCGTGGGAATGCTTGGTGGATGCATCTGGTGCCTTGGTACCGCCCTCAGCTATATAGCCGCCGGTAAGGCAGGAGCTTCCGTATCCTATGCCCTCGGACAGGGCGCTCCTATGGTCGCGGCCATCTGGGGTGTGTTTGTTTGGAAGGAATTCAAGGGATCCAACAAGACCGTGTACAATCTTCTTGGCATGATGTTCCTGTTCTTCATTGTCGGACTTGGAATGATCGTGGCGGCGGGAATGTAAAGAAAGTTGCACCGTCGGACGGTTTTTGACAAAAATCGGCTTCAGGCTTATTCTGGAGCCGATTTTTTTACTTTTGTTGTAACCATCCGAACAGTTGGGACTTACATCGGTTTAGAGGGCGTTTCAACACATGGATGTTGAAAACTATTATCGAAAAAATGTCAAAAAAAGTTTGGAGGGAAAGAAAAAAGTACTACCTTTGCACCCGCTTTCAGGAACAGAACGCAGGTTCAACCTCTTGAAAACATCAAAACAAGTTCATTGAAAAGACTGAAGGAAGTACAACAAGTACCGAGAACGAAATGAGAGCGTTGATTCTTTTTTTTAGAAGAATGAAGTTGTCGGGGTCGAACTGAGAGATAAAGTGTATATACAAAGAAGAGTTTGATCCTGGCTCAGGATGAACGCTAGCGGCAGGCTTAACACATGCAAGTCGAGGGGCAGCGCGGGATAGCAATATCCTGGCGGCGACCGGCGGAAGGGTGCGTAACGCGTGAGCGACATGCCCGTTGCCCGGGGACAACCGGTGGAAACGCCGACTAATCCCCGATGGGATACGATGCTTCATGGCATTGTATTGAAAGTTACGGCGGCGACGGATTGGCTCGCGTCCGATTAGCTTGTTGGCGGGGTAACGGCCCACCAAGGCTGCGATCGGTAGGGGTTCTGAGAGGAAGGCCCCCCACAATGGGACTGAGACACGGCCCATACTCCTACGGGAGGCAGCAGTGAGGAATATTGGTCAATGGGCGGAAGCCTGAACCAGCCATGCCGCGTGCGGGAAGGAGGCCCTATGGGCTGTGAACCGCTTTTGCCTGGGGGCAATAAGGGCGTCGCGCACGTCCGATGAGAGTACCAGGCGAATAAGCATCGGCTAACTCCGTGCCAGCAGCCGCGGTAATACGGGGGATGCGAGCGTTATCCGGATTCATTGGGTTTAAAGGGTGCGTAGGCTGTGCGTCAAGTCGGGGGTGAAATTCCGGTGCTCAACACCGGGGCTGCCCTTGATACTGTCGCGCTGGAGTGCGGATGCCGCCGGAGGAATGAGTGGTGTAGCGGTGAAATGCTTAGATATCACTCAGAACACCGATTGCGAAGGCATCTGGCGAATCCGTAACTGACGCTGAGGCACGAAAGCGTGGGGATAGAACAGGATTAGATACCCTGGTATTCCACGCCGTAAACGATGATGGCTAACCGCCGGCGACACACTGTCGGTGGCCAAGCGAAAGCGATAAGCCATCCACCTGGGGAGTACGTCGGCAACGATGAAACTCAAAGGAATTGACGGGGGCCCGCACAAGCGGAGGAACATGTGGTTTAATTCGATGATACGCGAGGAACCTTACCCGGGCTCGAACGGCACCTGAATCACCCAGAGATGGGTGGGTCTTCGGACAGGTGTCGAGGTGCTGCATGGTTGTCGTCAGCTCGTGCCGTGAGGTGTCGGCTCAAGTGCCATAACGAGCGCAACCCTTGCCGCCAGTTGCCATCAGGTGATGCTGGGCACTCTGGCGGGACTGCCACCGCAAGGTGTGAGGAGGGGGGGGATGACGTCAAATCAGCACGGCCCTTACGTCCGGGGCGACACACGTGTTACAATGGCGGCCACAGAGGGAAGCTACCCCGCGAGGGGATGCGGATCTCGAAAAGCCGTCCCAGTTCGGACTGGAGTCTGCAACCCGACTCCACGAAGTTGGATTCGCTAGTAATCGCGCATCAGCCATGGCGCGGTGAATACGTTCCCGGGCCTTGTACACACCGCCCGTCAAGCCATGGAAGCCGCGGGCGCCTGAAGTCCGTGACCGGAAGGAGCGGCCTAGGGCGAAAGTGGTAACTGGGGCTAAGTCGTAACAAGGTAGCCGTACCGGAAGGTGTGGCTGGAACACCTCCTTTTTGGGGTTTTGCTCCGACAGCGGAAGACGCTCTGTACAATGTTTCGAGTTCGGAACTCTGTACTAATCTTTCATTATTATACAGGCTCTTAGCTCAGTTGGTTAGAGCGCTACACTGATAATGTAGAGGTCGGCAGTTCAACTCTGCCAGGGCCTACTAATCCAGAGTTTTCTGGAATAGTCCGGGGGTATAGCTCAGTTGGTAGAGCACCTGCTTTGCAAGCAGGGGGTCTAGAGTTCGAATCTCTATATCTCCACACGAAAAAGTCGGAACAGCATTCGCTGCTCCGACTTTTTTTGTGGAGATAATCCAACCCCGTCGCTTTGCGACAGCCCCTGAGGGGTATTGGGGAGCGTTACGCATTGATTAGTAGCGTTTTATGAAATCCTGCCAGTCTGTGCAGAATGGCAGGATTCGGTAAATATCTAATTTGTAATGAATTACTGATCACGCCCTGATGATCTCTACCTCGCCGTCGAGGCCGATCTTGATGATCTGGGAGGCGAGACCGGTGGCCCCGGCTTCGAGACGGGGATCAACGGTGTAGTCAACCGCGTTTTTGATCTCGTCGGAGATGTCGGCGAATTTCTTCGGTGTAGGCTCACCGGAGATGTTGGCGGAGGTGGAGACGATAGGCCTGCCGAGCTTGTAGGTGAGCTGCTGGCAGAACTCCATCATCGGGATGCGGATCCCGACAGTGCCGTCCGCAGCCACGGTGTTGTGCGCCAAGTGGTAGCGGTCAGCCTTCCAAGGCTCTCCATCTGCCGGTGCCGGGTAGGTTTTCGCCCCCGGGTAGATCAACGTCATCGGCCGATCGTTCACCTCGACCAGATCTATGGCCATCGGTGGAATCTCATTTACGTATAACGCTATCTGATCCAGACTGCTGGCCAGCAGTACGAGCGACTTGCTGTCCGAACGATGCTTGATCTCGTAAATCTTTGCGACAGCCTCAGGATTGGTCGCATCGCAACCTAATCCCCAGACCGTGTCGGTAGGGTAGAGGATGACTCCTCCGTCTCTAAGAACCTTCAACGTCTCGTTAAGGATCTCATCTATAGTCTTCTTTTGCATATTCATAAAATTATTCCATAAAGTGCAGGTAGCAGGCCGTCACCGCCGTCACTGCCGCCGTCTCTGTGCGCAGCCGGCTTGGCCCGAGGTGGACCGGCACGAAACCGTGCCCGACGGCCAGACGTGCCTCATCCGGAGAGAAATCCCCCTCGGGGCCGATCAGCACCGTGACCGCCGAATCAGATGGGAGCCCTTCCAGCACATCCTTGATTGATCGCCTTAAAGTCTCATCCTCAAAACAGTAACAGATCATCTTGACACCGGAATCCCCGGAATGTCCCAGGATGAAATCTCGTACGGAGACCGGTTCCTCCACCAGCGGCAGTTTCGCCTTCAGGCTCTGCTTCATCGCCGAAAGCGCGATCTTGCGGGACCTTTCCGCCTTGAACACCTTCCGCTCGGAACGCTCCCCGATGACCGGCGAGACCACGTCCACGCCAAGCTCCGTGGCCTTCTCCACGAACCACTCGAAGCGATCGTTGTTCTTCGTCGGGCACACCGCCATATTCAATGAATATGAATGCCCACCCCATCCGGGAACGGTTTCCAGGATCTCCGCCGCGGCTCCTTTGGGCGAATCGTCGCTCAGGCGGCAACGGTACATATTCCCGATGCCGTCCACAACGGTGACCTCGTCCCCGACACGATGCCGGAGCACCCTCACGCAATGCGCGCTCTCGTCCGCGTCCAGAAGAGCGAGTCCGCCATTTATTTCGTTAGCATAGAAAATCTCCATACTGCAAAGATACAACATTGAATAATAAAGAGTAACTTTGCACCTATGAAAAAACGTTACGAATCATTGGATGTCCTTAGAGGACTGACAGTCGCTTTTATGTGCATCGTCAACAATCCGGGCACGTGGGCGCACATATTCCCGCCGCTCAAGCACGCCGGTTGGGACGGTTGCACCCCGACGGATCTTGTGTACCCGTTCTTCATCTTTTGTATGGGATGCGCGATGGCGTTCTCTTTCTCAAAGTACGAGAAAACGACCGCCAAGGCTTATCTGAAGGTGTTGAAAAGGGGCGCGCTGATCTTTCTGGTCGGCTTCGCGCTGAACCTGTACCCGTTCTTCCCGACCTCGCTCCACGACGAGACCTGGTCCTTCGGCCAGAACTACCTCTACTGGCTTCAGCATAAACGAATATTCGGGGTTCTCCAACGAATAGGTATGGCGTATGCCATCGCCGGCTGCCTTGCCCTGTGGCTTAAAAAGCCAAAGAAGATTCTGGCCGCGATCGCGACGCTTTGCGTGACTTACACGGGAATATTACTGATCTTCGGCCGTGAGCCCGGCGCGTTCTCCCTCGAAGGCAATGTCTCGATGAGAATCGACACATGGCTGGTCGGTGGCAACCATTGCTACCACGGCTACAACGGGACCGATTTCGACCCGGAGGGTGTCCTCGGCTCCATGACCGCGGCCTGCTCCTGCCTTCTCGGCTACCTGATCGGCTCGATGATCCACGCCTCCCAAAAGAATATGTCCGCTACCAACTGTTCCCCTGACAGGGTTGTCAACAGGACTTTTGTCTATGGATGCCTGTCCTTGATCCTCGGTGTGATCCTCAGCATCTGGGTTCCGATCAACAAGCCTCTTTGGTCAGTCTCCTACGTCTTCTACGCCGGAGGCTGGGCGATGCTCGCCCTGGCTTTCCTTGCGTACTTGCTTGACGTGAAGGGGTATGAGAAACCTTTCGTTCCATTCAAGGCCATGGGCATGAACGCGTTGATGGCGTTCGTGTTCTCCGGAGTCATCGCCAAAAGCTACGGATTCTTCGGTTTCGCCCCGGGCCACTACTTCGGCGCCAATGAATATACCTCCCTGTTGTGGGCCTTCATATTCGTCACCATCATATTCACCCTTCTGTGGATTCTCTACAAGAAGAAGATTGTGATTAAACTGTAACTAAAATGTACATCGGATTGATTTCCGACACTCATGGAGTGTTCGCTGATGATGTGAGGGCGTTCCTTGAGCCGGTGGATCAGATCTGGCACGCCGGAGACTTCGGCACGCTTCAGTGCGCACGGGACATCGCCGCGTTCAAGCCTTTGATCGGAGTCCACGGCAATTGCGACGGACTTGATGTGAGACAGGAATATCCCGCCTTCCAGAACTTTGAGTGTGAGGGCATGAGAATCCTGATGACCCACATCGGTTTACGGCGCGGCAGCTATTGGGCCTTCAATCCGCACCAACCTATGTACGATCTGCGGGCAAAGGCTCTTCTTGACTCATATCATCCGGACATATTCGTCTGTGGGCACACGCATATTCCTCAGGTATTCAGTGACAAAAGAAATGGTTTTCTCTTTATGAATCCGGGCGCGTGCGGCTTCCAAGGCTCTGGAGACGTGCCTCGTCTGGCGCTTCGCTTTCATATTGTAAGCGGAGAAATCTCCGGTTTGGAGAAGTGTGAGTTGCCAAGAAGATCGATTTAGATAAAATTTTTATAAAAAAATATTGTAAATTTCAGAAAACTATGTACTTTTGCGGTCAGAAAAACGTGAGTAGAGTAACAATAGTTTTTTATTTATAATTATTATGAAGAAGGTATTTATGTCTTTCGCAGTTGTAGCTCTTATGGTAGCTGCTTCTGCTTGCGGTAACAACGCGAAGAAGGCCGAGGCTGCTGAAGGTGAGGCTACAGAGACTGCAGTTGAGGCTGCAACTGACACAACAACCGCTTGCTGCGACTCAACCGCCGCTTGCTGCGATTCAACTGCTACAGCTGAGTAATTTCAGCCGTTGATTCCCGAAAGGGATTTTGTGCGGTGTCCGGGTCCAAACCCAGATGCTGCAATTTTTTTTGTCTTCCCCCGTCCTAATGTCTATCTTTGAATATTGTTCGGTCGCGGACACTCGCTTTGTCGCCTGGGCACTGAACCTGTGGTTCGCAGACTCACCAACCGACGTTTGGCATAGGCACTACCTTTGCCGGTAACTGAATTTACCTTCCTTTGGCCACAGAGCCTGTCGAAGTGCCAACCGAACGATATGTAATATTGATGAATATGAAAGAGAAAACAGTCTGGTTTTGTTCCAATTGCGGTAATGAATATCCCAAATGGATGGGACGCTGTCCCGCCTGCGGGGAGTGGAACACGATGGTGGAGCAGAAAGTCGTCACGGGTGGCTCCAGGAAGTCAACCGTGGCGGACACCGTCCCGGGCGCCAGCCGCAAACCTCAGAAACTGAACGAGATTGATTCCCGTTCAGAGGCGAGGCTTTCCCTGAACAATGAGGAAATCGACAGAATCCTCGGCGGCGGCATCGTGGAAGGCTCTCTTGTTCTGATCGGTGGTGAGCCGGGAATCGGCAAGTCCACCCTTTCCCTTCAGATTCCGCTCGGTTGCCCGTCACTCAGGACGTTGTACGTCACTGGAGAGGAAAGCCTGCGTCAGGTCAAGATGCGTGCCGACCGTCTGGGCGGTGATGCCTCCAACTGCCAGATCTACAGTGAGACGTTGATAGAGAATGTCGTTGCCCAGGCTCGTGAGATCAATCCGGACCTGATGATTGTGGATTCCGTCCAGACAATGTTCTCGCAGACCGTTGATTCCACTCCGGGATCCGTGACCCAGATCAAGGAGGTTGCCGCGATCCTTCTGCGTTTCGCCAAGGAGACAGGCATCCCGGTCATCCTGATCGGACATATTACCAAGGAAGGCTACATCGCCGGTCCGAAGATTCTGGAGCACATTGTGGATGTGGTTCTTCAGTTCGAGGGCGACAATCGAGGTTCGTACAGAATCCTGCGCAGCATAAAGAACAGATTCGGCTCGACTTCCGAGCTGGCTGTCTTCGAGATGACCGGCAAAGGACTCCGCGAAGTCTCCAACCCTTCCGAGCTGCTCATCCCGATGCACGAGGCCGGACTTAGCGGCACCGCCATCAGCGCGATGCTGGACGGCACGAGACCGTTTCTCTTTGAGGTTCAGGCGCTTGTCAGCTCTGCTGTCTATGGCACGGCGCAGCGCTCCGCCACCGGATTCGACGTGCGGCGACTGAATATGCTTCTGGCGGTCCTGGAGCGCAGGGCAGGCTTCAAACTCGCCCAAAAGGATGTTTTCCTGAATATGGCGGGCGGGCTCAAGGTCAGTGATCCGGCCTGTGACCTGGCTGTCATCTCGGCTGTTCTGTCCTCCAACTTTGATTTCGCCATCCCCTCCGACAACTGTTTCTCCGGAGAGATCGGACTCAGCGGCGAGATTCGCCCGGTCGCCCAGATCGACCGCCGTGTAAGTGAAGCCGCCCGTCTGGGCTTCAAGAAGATATTCATTTCTTCGTTCGCCTCCTTGGACCTCAAACCGCAAGGCATCGAGGTTGTCAAGGTGGCTGACGTTCCCGCCCTCGTCCGAAGTCTCTTCAAATAACCTTCGGTCACTGAGCCCTATCGGTCACTGAGCCGGCTTCATCGGTCACTGAGCCTGTCGAAGTGACTCGCCGCCCTCAGCATTGCGCCTCCATATTCGTAAATCGAAAAAAAATGCGTATATTCGCCAAGTTTTAAGTCTAAACAAAACGAGATATGAATCTTAGAGACATCAAGAAGGACATTGAATATGTCATCGGAGCTTTCATCGATGATTGCTCCCTCTTCAGCGCACTTAACCAGAAAGCTGACGATGAGGCTTTGGGCGGACTCTTCGACGAGGCTGTCAAACTCTACAATGACCTCAGGGACAAAGTGAACGCAAAGGTGGAAGGCAAGAAGTCCGCCTACTATGCCGGAATCCGCCAGGAACTCCTTGAGAAGACTGACGCTATGTATCAGAAGCTCAGCGAACTCATCAAGGCGACCGCAAAGTAGCCGTTCTCTTTGCAGAAAAATATTTGGGGAAGACCGGATGGCCTTCCCCATTTTTTCGTTTTCGTGAAGCCTAATACTCTGTTTTGATTTGTTTGTTTGAAGATTTTTCACTTCAAAGAACATTTCAAACGAATCAAAAGCGGATTCTAAATGTTGCCCTCCACGGACTTATTTCCCTGTCAGATGCTTCTCCCAAGCCCAGGCCGCGGCCAGCGTGTCCTCGATTGACCTCTCCGCTTTCCAGCCAAGCTCGTTGTTGGCAAGCGTAGGATCCGCCCAGATCGCGGTAACGTCTCCGGCCCTGCGAGGAGCGAACTTGTAGTTCAGCTTCAAGTTGTTGGCTTTCTCGAACGCATTGATGAGCTCCATCACCGACAGCGGCTTGCCCGTACCGATGTTGAAGATCTCATATTCCTTCTTCATCTTGCCGTCGAGCATTCTGCGCACCGCGAAGACGTGCGCCTTCGCCAGGTCCACGATGTCGATGAAGTCTCTCTGGCACGTTCCGTCCGGAGTAGGGTAGTCATTGCCGAAGACGGAGAGGCACTCACGCTTGCCGATGGCGGTCTGGGTGATGAACGGCACCAGGTTGTTCGGCACGCCGCGCGGCAGTTCGCCGATCAGCGCCGACGGATGCGCTCCGACCGGGTTGAAGTACCTCAGCGCGATTCCCTTGACATTTGAATATGCCTTTACGGAGTCCCGAAGAATATCCTCGCACATCTGCTTTGTGTTCCCGTAAGGGGAGGTGGCCGGCTGCCTTGGCGACTCCTCCGTCACCGGAAGCCTCTCAGGCTCGCCGTAAACTGTCGCGGAGGATGAGAACAGAATATTCTCGCATCCGTGCTTCCTTGCGGTCTCGATGACATTCATAAATGATTCCAGGTTGTTCCGGTAATATTTCAGCGGCTCGCTGACGGACTCTCCGACGGCCTTGAAGCCGGCGAAATGAATCACGGCGTCAATCCGGTTGGCCGTGAACAGCAACTCTGTCGCCACAGGATCGCAGAAATCCATCTTCACGAAAGGAATATCCTCCATTCCGGTGATCTTCTTGACTCCCTCGTAGCAGGTCTCATCGCAGTTGGACATATTATCGGCCACGATCACATCGTAGCCGGCCTCGATAAGTTCCACGGTGACGTGGCTTCCGATAAATCCGGCACCGCCGGACACAAGGACGCATTTTTTCATATTCAATGACAATTTGATTCAAGTTAGTTCCGCATAAGCGGTTTTTACACGCTGCAAATTTAGCAATAAAACACTATTTTTGTACTCTTGCCGTTCCTTGTTTTCATCCGTGGGCCTTGGAACGGCTTGAAATTCAAAAAGACAACTGTTATGAGATTCGGAATATTCATAAATTCTTGTGTTTGCGCTTTGGTGATGTCGGTCGCCATCGCCCCTTCCGCCGTGGCCCTTCGGCAAGCTCAGGGACCATCCGGTTCCTTGGTCACCTCTTTGAGCATCGATTCCGCCCCCTTGGACACTGAGCCTGTCGAAGAGTCCGCATCCCTATCCACCACGGTCACTGAGCCTGTCGAAGTGGCCTCCTTCCCGCAACTGCATTCCACAAACAAGGCGCGATCCAAGACCAAAGCCCAGAGATATGTCGAGTCAATCTCCCGAAGCGAATCCCTGAAATCCTCCGTCCTCGGGGTCCTTGCCCTGACCGAAGGCGGCGACACCCTCGCCTCCTGGAACAGCGGCCAGAGGATGGTCCCCGCCTCGACGATGAAGTTGATAACCACCGGCCTGGCCATCCATCGCCTCGGTCCCGACTTCAAGTACGTCACTCGCATCGGTTACAGCGGATCCATCAAGGACGGAATCCTTGACGGCGACCTATATATAGTGGGCGGCGGTGACCCGACCATAGCCTCGAAAGACTCGATCGCCATCCCCCGCGCCAAACTTTTCGCCCAGTGGAAATCGTTCCTGGACAAGGCCGGAATCAAGAAAATCAACGGCAAGGTGATCGGCGACGGCCGCTATTTCGACGGCCCGATCGAGCACGACACATGGAGCTACCAGGACATCGGCACAGCCTACGGAGCCGGCGGCAACGGTCTCTGCTTCTACGAGAACGCCCAAGACTTCCGCGTGAGCGCCGGCCCGTCCGTCGGCTCACCCGTCAATGTCACGGTCTCCTTCCCGAACACCCCGTGGATGAGGTATGAATATCCCTGCAGAACCGCTCCCGCCGGCACCGGCGACCAGCTCTACCTTTTCAACTCCGAATTCCTTCCTTACGCCGAGATCCGCGGCTCGTTCGCCATCGACCGCAAGCCCAAAACCGAGGAGTTCAGCAACAAGTTCGGAGCCTACACCTGCGCCCATTATTTCTGTGAATATCTGAAATCCAATGGAGTACCCGTCTCCGAAGGCCCCGCCGACATCCGTCTCGGCCGCGTCCGCTCCAACCTCTCTTCCAATGAATATGCCCCCTACGCCTCCAGAGTGGATGACCTGAATATGCTCGGTCAGACATATTCCCCGTCCCTTAAGCGCATAGCCCGTGAGACGAACCTGAAAAGCGACAACTTCTACGCCGAGACCCTTTTCCGGACCCTTGGCCGGAGGTTTCATCATTCCGCCTCCTACGATTCCTCTTATGTGGCTGTGAATGAGGTGATGAAGAACATCGGTGTCAGCGCCGATGATGTCCGTATAGTTGACGGTAGCGGCCTCGCCCGCCACAACTACATCTCCCCGTCCTTCTTTGTGCGTTTCCTTTCCGCTATGATGGACAGTCCGTCCTTCGCTGACTTCATCCAGACCATAGGCCAGCCAGGAAACCGTCATTATGAATCCCGCCTGAAGGATGCCCCGGCCACAGTCAAGTCCCGTGTCCACCTGAAGAGCGGCTCGATGAACGGTGTCCGTTGCTTCAGCGGCTACATCGAACCCTCCGCCGGCTCCAAGTCCGACACCATCATCTTCTCCATAATGACCAACAACTCCCTCGCCCCCGCCTCCCGCATCGACCCCCTGATCGACCGCATAATCACCCTCCTCGCCGCCGACAACTGATCCGCCCTCATAGCCCGACCTCAGTGACCTGACAGTGAACGTACCTTAACTGTCTGGTGTTTAGTGAGATCTGAAATCCTACCGGTCATTTCAAGAGGCCAGAAATCCATAATTAATTGGAACAGAGAACGTGAAGCTCCACGGCTTGGGTCTCAGTACTTTATGGAATCCTGCCAGTCATTTTGGAGGGCCAGGAATCCATAATTTATTGGAACAGAGAACGTGAAGCTCCACGGCTTGAGTCTCAGTACTTTATGGAATCCTGCCAGTCATTTTGGAGGGCCAGAAATCCATAATTGGTTGGAACAGAGAACGTGAAGCTCCACGGCTTGAGTCTCAGTACTTTATGAGATCCTGCCCTCTATTTTAGGAGACCAGAGATCCACAATTGATTGGAACAGAGTGTGTGACGTTCCACAGGTTGAAGGTCGGTGCATTATGAAGTTCTGCTCCCTGGAATTGACTACCAGTAATTTATAAGTAACGAACCCATGATGTTTTACGGTCCACACTCTTGCTAATCATAGATTAATTTCCCATATTTGTGAAACATCGTTCTCTGGTCTGGAATCAACCAGTCCACCTGAAAGAATGATGTGGGTTAACTATGTAAAACTTTTAAAGAGGGGAAGGCTATGAGGCGTCGAAAGTTTCTGTCCGGTTCACCGAACCACATTTATCAACGGTCACAGAACGGTTCTGTGATATTTTACAGTCTGGAGGATTGTCTGGTTTATTTCACTGTGTTCTGCACCTGCGCCAAACGGTACGGAGTGACAGTTCTGGGTCTGTGCGAGATGTACGATCATATTCATCAATTGGTTGAGGCTCCGGATTTACCTACGCTCAGCGGGTTCGAAAGAATGGTGAATATGACGTTCTCCTATGAATATTACGGTGACTTGAAGCGGGGGGCTGAGGGCTTTGTGTCGGATAGGAACATCACTTCCGGTTCTGTAAGCGTCACGATCCCGAACATTGGCCATCTGTTCCAGTCTCCATTCGGAAGCGCTCCGAAAATCGGAAACAAAAAGATAAGGACCAGCATTGCCTACCTTTATAACAATCCGGTTGAGAGGAATATCCATCAGGAGGCGATCAAGTGGCGATGGAACTTTCTGGCCTACGCGTTTTCCGATCATCCGTTTTCGGAAAAGCTGTCGCGTAGAGTGGCCTCGACCAAGATGCGTAAAAACCTCAAGGAGATTGAAGGATGTTGTTCACGTGGCAGCTACCTGAGGTACCCTCAACTTCACAGGATGTTTGATGGCCTATCACCTGAAGAGAAAAACCAACTTATCGATTTCATTGTCATTACCTATAATGTTATTGAATATGACAGGCTCTCTTCCTATTATGGAAGTCCGGAAAAGATGTTGCTTGCCATCAACTCCAACACCGGCAGTGAATATGACATCAGGGAGGAACGGCATCATAATCCGGACACATCCTACGGTCAGATGATGAATTATGTTGTCAGGTATGACTACGTCACCAGGGCCAAGGATGTCATCCTACTGCCCATCAAGGAGAAAAACGTCCTTATGCGGATTCTGGTCCGTGACACGATGGCCGATGAGTGGCAGGCCCTGAAGTTCCTCGGAATGGATCTCCCTTCAAGGTAGTGCAACGGTTGGGGCTTGGTTTGGGACTCCACTCAAGACGGCGCTACGGTCTTTTGGTTGGAAACGGCTAAGGTCGCTATGTAGCGCTTGGTTTGGGACTCCACTCAAGATGGCGCTACGGTCTTTTGGTTGGAAACGGCTAAGGTCGCTATGTAGCACTTGGTTTGGGACTCCACTCAAGATGGCGCTACGGTAGAAAATGATAACCGTGCACTTAATTGTCTGGCGTTTAGAAAGATCTGAAGTCCTGCTGGTCATTTTAAGAGGCCAGGAGTCCATAATTGGTTGGAACTTGGAGTGTGGTGCCCCATGGCTTGAAGGTCAGCGCGTTATGAAGCCCTGCCATCCATTTGGGGAGACCAGAAATCCGTAATTTATTAATATGTATCGTAAAAAGAGTTCGCCCACCATACATATTCTGGGATGAGATATGAGACCTGTTGAGCATAGATTGCCACGATTTGCGGAAAATGAAATTGCCGTTGAATGTCGCTTGTTAATTCAACGAGCCTAGAGACGAGTTGATTAACAGGTGATGAACTTGCTGAATCAACGGGCTGCGTAAGGTGGAGATGATTCCGGAGTCGTTGGAGCCTATGTGACCGACAATGCGGGTGTCGCTTACGGGCTGTGACCGCACTAATTCCGCGGAAAGTAGAACGGGCTGCGTAAGGTGGAGATGATTCCGGAGCCATCAGCGTCTATGTGGCCGACGATGCGGCGGGCGCGTACAGGCTTGCGGTTGTAGAAATCGGCAGCGCTGGAATCCAATGAGTTGACACGCACGACCTGGGCGGAGTGGATGAACTTGCCGTCACCGATGTACATCCCCACGTGCGTGATCCGCTCCCTGGTGGTGTCGGTCGCGGCCTTGCCCCAGAACAGAAGGTCGCCAGGAAGCAGACCGCTCCAGTCAACATCCCCGTTGTCCTTGAATATTCCCACATCCTCTCCGATCCTTGCCTGTTGGGAGGCGTTGCGCGGAAGGAGCACTCCGTTGGCGAAATATACGCTGCGGGTGAATCCGCTGCAGTCCACGTTCTTGATGGACGTGCCGCCCCACATGTACGGTACGCCGAGGAACCTGTAACCCGTGGTCAGAAGATCCTGCCTGAAATCATTCCCGGCCGTGGTTCTGTCCTTGCGGTCTTTGGCCCATTTGTAGAACACCGCGACATCTTTAGCGGGAACATAACCGGTCTTGCCTGACGGCAGCACGACTCCGACAAACTTCTTCTTCAGAACCGCCTGCCCCTCCTCATAGCCTTTGTAACGTCCTCCGGCATGCGTCCTGACACTGTACATGATTCTCACGATGTCTCCGAGCACGAAATCGGAGACAATCCTGGAATCCATCGAAGGCTCCTCGTAAATGTGTGAGAAAGCCGCTGTGCAGATGTATTTCGGAGCCTCAAGGTAGTCCTGAAGCTCTTCCTCGCTCATCGGCACGAGCCCCATCTCGTTGACCCAGGCCGTGTAAGGCTCCGGACTCTTTATCTTGACCCAGTAGCTTGACTTATCCAGGACCTCGACCACCGTCCCCATCAACGCCTGGTCTCCAAGCTCGGCGGCGTAGTCCGGTGCCTCGCGCATAAAGTTGGCGGAAAACTCAACCACAGCCCATTTCTTAGGGGCTTCCTGCGCTGAGGCGGCACAATTGAATGACAGAGCGACCGCGGCCGCCGAAGACAAAATTTTCAGGAATATGTTCATATCGACATCTGTTTATAATCAATAAACTGTTCTGCTTGAAATGCCCTTTCGTGGTTCAAACCAATCAAAAACCTTCTCTTTCCGGAACCAATGACGGATCCAACTTGTAAAAATATTCACAATTCATTAGTTTTGCAAGGAATATGTCGTACTTTTCGGTGGCACGTGTCGGGAAAAGGGGATAGGGCAATCACATCCGGACGTGGAACAGGAGTTCTCCTTAATGGATTTCTTTGAAAACCGAATGCCCGGAATGGGACAATCACAATTGAACGTGGAACTGAAGAGGACGCGAAGGAAAGGTGAATCGGAAGAAGGAGTAACGGCTGCATTATGTTTGGTTTTTCAGAAGGGAAAAGATACAATTCGTTCGTGGGTTATTACCGCCGCAGGTACGGTGAGCGGCTCCAGAAACTTGTTCTGGACGCAGGGTTCTCGTGCCCTAACCGGGACGGAACCGTGGGGCGGGGAGGGTGTTCCTACTGCGACAACGCCGCTTTCCATCCTGGTTACAGTACTCCGGGGAAGCCGCTTCTGACACAGATTGACGAAGGAATAGAGTTCCAAAAGGTGCGATATCCGAGGGCGAGGCACTACCTGGCATATTTCCAGGCATATTCAAACACATACGGTCCGTTGGATCGGTTGAAGGCTCTTTATGAGGAGGTCCTGAGCCATCCGGAGGTGGTGGGGATCGTGATCGGCACGCGTCCGGATTGTGTCGATGAGAAGAAGCTGGACTATCTGGCTGGCTTGGCGTCGGGGCGTGTCCTTTCAGGGTGGCAAAGATCCCTTCGGCGGGCTCCGGGACCGACTGTCCAGGCCCCGGTTCCGGATACCCTCACCGCCCCCATAGTGGTGGTGGAGTACGGCATCGAGTCCTGCCACGACAGCACCCTGCGCCACATCAACCGCGGCCACAGCTTCGAGTGCGCCCGTAAAGCCGTGGAAATGACCGCTGAAAGAGGCATCGACACCGGAGCCCACTTCATTCTCGGCCTCCCCGGCGAGACCAGAGAGATGCTCCTCGACCAATGCGGCCTTATCTCCTCCCTCCCGCTGCGCTCCGTCAAATTCCACCAGCTCCAGATCGTCAGAGGCACAGTGATGGAAAAGGAATATGCCGCCGACCCCTCAGCCTTCTACCGTCCCGGTCTTGATGAATATCTTGACTTTGTCATCGACATCCTCGAACGCCTGCGCCCCGACCTTTACATCGAACGGGTCGCCGGCGAGGTCCCGCCCCGCTTCGTGAACGACACCCCTTGGGGACTCGTCCGAAACTTCGAGATCCTCCGCCTTCTGGACAAACGTCTTGAGGAACGGGACACGTGGCAAGGCCGTTTATATTCAAAGCCTTGATTAATCGGCTGGCACAACTTTCGCTTGCCGGAAGGCCGGCTGTCGGGCCGGAAACCGAATTTTTTGAGGCCATAGAGGCAGAACAACCCTCCGGCCAAGCCAACTATTGCGTGAAAATTCTTATATTTGTCAAATTTATTTGATTACAATGGCGAAGTTTGTAAACCGAGAGATTCCTGAAGGCCTCACCTTCGATGACGTTTTGCTGGTTCCGGCACATTCCGATGTACTTCCTCGTGACGTGGATGTCACAACAAATTTCACGACTGACATCAAGCTCCACACCCCGATCGTGTCGGCCGCGATGGACACAGTCACAGAAGCCGATCTTGCCATAGCGATGGCGAGGGCCGGTGGTATCGGTGTGATTCACAAGAATATGACCATCGAGCAGCAGTGCGAGCAGGTGCGTCACGTGAAGAGGGCTGAGAACGGAATGATCTACGATCCTGTGACGATCAGCCCGGACGCGAATGTCGGCAACGCCCTCGCGATGATGAAGAAGCATCACATCGGCGGCATTCCTGTCGTGGACGCCAACGGCTTCCTCATCGGAATCGTCACTAACCGTGACTTGAGGTTCCAGGAGGATATGCAGCTGCCGATTTCCGAGGTTATGACAAAGGAGAACCTCGTGACCGCGCCTAAGGGCATCACCCTGGCCGATGCCACGAAGATCCTCCAGCACAGCAAGGTCGAGAAGCTTCCTGTTGTTGATAATGACGGCAAGCTCGTCGGCCTGATCACCTACAAGGATCTTATGAAGATCAAGGACAACCCTATCGCCTCCAAGGACAGCAAGGGCCGCCTCCTCGTCGCCGCCGCCGCCGGAATCAAGTCCGACACGCTCGACAGGATCGGTCTTCTGATCGACGCCGGAGCCGACGCTGTTGTCCTCGACACCGCCCACGGACACTCCGAAGGTGTGCTCAGGATGATCAAGAAGGCCTGCGACGCCTATAAGGATTTCCAGATCATAGCCGGAAACGTCGCCACCGCCGCCGGTGCCAAGGCTCTCGCCGATGCCGGAGTCAAGGCCGTGAAGGTCGGAATCGGCCCGGGCTCGATCTGCACCACGAGAATCATCGCCGGAATCGGCGTGCCGCAGCTGACGGCCGTAATGGAGGCCGCATATGCCCTCAAGGGAACGGGCGTGCCTGTGATCGCTGACGGCGGTATAAGATATTCAGGAGACATCGTCAAGGCGCTTGCCGCCGGAGCCAGCACCATCATGGCAGGCTCCCTGCTCGCCGGAACGGAGGAATCCCCAGGCGAGACAATCATCATGAACGGCCGCCGCTTCAAGTCCTACCGCGGAATGGGATCCCTCGAAGCGATGGAGCAAGGCTCGAAGGACAGGTATTTCCAGGACATGGAGTCCGACATCAAGAAGCTCGTACCAGAAGGAATCGTGGCCCAGGTGCCTTACAAGGGAACCGTCTCAGAGGTTGTCTATCAGCTTGTCGGCGGACTCAGGGCCGGAATGGGCTACTGCGGAGCGCATACTGTCGAGGAACTCAGGAACGCCCAGTTCGTGCGCATCACCAACGCCGGCTTCCTTGAGAGCCACCCACACGATGTGACCATCACCAAGGAAGCCCCTAACTATTCCCGTTAATCAATGATGCTCAGGAGGTTCCGCATATTCATGATGGCCGTCGCCGTTGCCGCCCTTCCGTCCTGCAAGGCAATATCCTCGCTGATTCACGACGGGGAGGTTGTCGCCAGGCTGGGAGACCATAAACTCTATCGCTCGGAACTGGACGATGTGATCCCCAAGGGCACGTCTCCGGCGGACAGCGTGAACCTTGCGAACCTTTACATCAACTCGTGGGTGAAGGACAAGGCTTTCCTCGACATAGCCCAGCAGCGTCTCTCCAAGGAGGAAAAGGATGTCTCGAAGGAGCTTGAGGCCTACCGCCAGTCGCTTCTGCGGTACCGCTACGAGCAGCGCTACATCAACGAGCGCCTCGACACCACCGTCTCAAAAAAGCAGATTGATGAATATTATGGCTCCCACAAAGAGTCCTTCAAGCTGGAGCGGCCGATCCTCAAAGCCCGTTTTATGAATATTCCGAAAGATTCTCCGAATCTTCAGAAGATCAAGAAGCTGATGTCTTCGGACAATGTTGAGGACGTGGTGGCCGCTGACAGCATCGCCTTCAATTCGACCCGGCGTTACCATGACTATTCCAATGGCTGGATAGACGCGGTGAAACTGGCCGCCGAGTTCGGTGTGGACTATGTTCAGATGCTCTCACAGCGTAGCGGCAACTTCATAGAGATGCCGGACGGGGATGCCAACATCTCTGTCGCGTTCATAGTGGATTACCGGAGGGCCGGGGAGATCGCTCCGGTGGAATACTGTGAGGACAGGATAAAGGACATCATCATCAGCGGAAGAAAGCACGAGCTCCTGGCCGGTTTGGAACGGGACTTGATAGAAGACGCCAAGGTTAAGGAGAATTTTGAAATATATTCGAAATGATAAAGAAAACAGCAATCACCATCTTCGCCCTCGCAGCGACCTGCGCGATGGCTTCTGCCCAGAAATACAAGTACGTTGACAAGACCGTCGCCGTTGTCGGCAACGAGGCGATCATGATCTCCGACATCGAAGGGGCGGTCAAGGACCGCAGCGCCCAGGGCTTTTCATCAGACAGGAATGTCCGCTGCGAGGTGCTGGAATCGATTCTCGAATCGAAGATATTCCTGATGCAGGCCAGGATCGACTCTCTCACGGTCAATCAGGACATGGTTGAGGGAAGCCTTTCCCAGCAGGCGGACAGGATGCTGACCTACCTCGGCGGCGAGGACAAGGTTGAGGAATATTTCGGCAAGCCTCTCTACCGCCTCCGTCAGGAATGGCGCAAGCAGTACGAGGACATGAGCCTCACACAGCAGGCCCAGCAGGAGATCATGAAGAAGATCCCGGAGATGACACCTTATGATGTAAAGGAATATCTTGACACGGTTGACACCAAGAACCTTCCGATAGTTCCTATCAAGTACCAGCTCAGTCAGATCTGCCGTTATCCGGACCGCGAGGCCGCGAACATGGCCGTGCGCGAGAAGTTGCTGGACCTCCGCGAGAGGATCATCAACGGAGAGAAGTTCTCCACTCTTGCTCGAATATATTCGGAGGATCCGGGTAGCGCCCGTAAGGGTGGCGAGCTTGGAATGGCCTCGAAGTCAATCTTCTGGCCTGTGTTTTCAGACGCCGCTATGGCTTTGAAGCCGGGTGTTATCTCGCAGATTGTCGAAACTCCTGACGGATTCCACATCATCGAGGTCATTGAGAAGAAAGGCGACATGTTCAACGCCCGCCACATTCTGATGAAGCCTAAATACACTGATGACGACAGGGATAAGGCGTTCAAGACTCTGGACAGCCTCCGTACCGAGATCAACAATAACGCCGTGACGTTCCAGATGGCGGCGAACTTCTACTCACAGGATCCGGCCACCAGGACCAACGGCGGTCAGATGTCCGATCCGAACACCGGCTCGGCATATTTCGAGATTGACCAGCTCAAGCCGGAGGACTATCTGGCCATCAAGGACTTGAAGGAGGGCGAGATCTCCGAGCCTGTGGAGTCCACTGACAATGATGGCCGTCAGGATCAGGTCAAAGACTATGTCGTTGGAAAGACCATCTACAAGATCATCCGTGTTGACAAGATCATTCCGGCCCACACTGCGTCGTTTGAGGAGGATTTCAGCCAGCTTCAGGAGCAAGTCCGTCAAGACAAGCAGATGAAGGCCATCGATGACTTCCTCGCCGGCAAGATCAAGGAGACCCACATTGTCATCGACCCGATGTTCAAGGACTGCGAGTTCCGTCGTCCGGGTTGGGCTTCAAAGTTCTCTGAAGACTGATGCTTGCGAGACGTCTGGCATATTCATTAATCCTTCTGCTGGTTTCGTTCGGCCTTTTCGCCCAGAACACCGAGCAGAAGGACAGTCTTGTGCGCCTGCTGGGATGTGATGAGCTTCAGCAGGTCGAGGAATATGGCCAGAGCTACAGGAAGGCTTTGGGACATGCCAGATTCGAGCACAATTCAACTCTTCTGATCTGCGACACCGCCTTGTGGAATGTCAACCAGAATGTTATAAACGCTTTCGGCAACGTCCAGATCATTCAGAACAACACAGTGCTCAGCAGCGAGAGCCTCGACTATCTCATCGACCAGAACCTCGCTCAGTTCAGAGGCGCGCTGGTCCAGCTTAGGGACAAGGACGGGAACACCCTGCGTACCACTGACCTGGACTATAACACCAAGGACAGTGTGGCCGTGTTCAGGAACGGCGGTGCCTTGCGCGACAAGGACGGCCAGATCATCGAGAGCGATGACGGCCATTACTATTCCAAGCTCAAGACGTTCAGTTTCACGAACAACGTCAACATGTACACTGACTCGATATTCGTGAAGACTGATGATCTGGACTACAACACAGGCACGAACGTAGCCACTTTCGGAACCGGCACCAACGCATGGAGGGACAACAACATGCTTTCTTCTCAGGCCGGTTTTTACGAGCGGACTTTGGAAAAGTTCACGTTCTTCAGGAACGTGCATATTCTTACCGAGAACCAGGAGGCATGGGCTGACACCTTGGTATATTACCGGGTTCCGAACAATGTGGAGATGTTTGGCCATGTGGAACTGCTTGACACGACTCGCAATGTGGCCGCGGTGGCCGGTTATGTGCAGTATATAGATTCCTTGTCATTCATAAAGTTGACCCGTGAGCCGGCTGTGATAGCGATCAGCGAGCAAGGGGAAAAGAGAGATACAGCTTACATCGGTGCGGACACATTGATTCTGCGCTCCATACCGAAATGTGATGTGGATTCATCGGAGATTTCCAATTCGGCAAGCCGTCTGAAAGAGATAAACGTGGATCCTGTCACGGAGTACCGTCGCAAGGCCTACGAGGCAGCCAAGGCCGCGGCCGAAGAGGCCCGCAAGAAGCGGGAAGAGGAAGACCCTAACGCCGCCGGAGCCTCCGACAGAGGCGCCTCCGCTGTCAAGCCAGGTGGAAAACCGACCGGGAAACCGGCTGGCAAGGCAGGTGGAAAACCGACCGGGAAACCGGCTGGCAAGGCAACTGGAACGGCTATAGGAAAGACGGCGGGAACAACGGCTGGAAAGACAGGTGATAATTCAGGAGGAAAGGCGATCTCGAAATCCGGAAAACTGTCAGGTGACGCGATGATCGGCGATCCTGTGACGAAAGGCCGTCAAGGCCTTCCCGCTCCATGGGATGATGTCATTGAATATGCTCCTCCACGGTTCCAATTGCCGGACACCCTGAAAACGTCGCCCGACACCCTGAAAACGTCGCCCGACACTGTACGTGTTCCAAGCGACAGTCTGGCGGCGAAGACCCTTTCCGCGGTCACTGAACCTGTTTCGCTCACTGAGCCTGCCGAAGTGACCGATCCGCAATCACCGGATTCCCTGACCGTCCCTACGGATTCCCTGACCGTGCCGGGTGATTCCCTGCATGTTCCCACTGACTCTTTGTCTTTGGCCCCCAAGGATTCCACGAAGATCAGTTTCATCTATGGCATACGTAACGTCAAGGTGTTCCGTAACGACATGCAGGTCGCATGCGACTCTCTTGCCTACACGGATCTTGACTCTTTGATAAGGTTGTATGAAAACCCGATTGTCTGGAATGAGATCAAGCGGCAGTACAGTGCCGACAGTATAACCGTCATTGTCAAGAACCGGTCCATTGACCGCGCCAGCTTGATGTCCAATGCCTTTATAATAGTGCAGGAGGACACCTTGTCCTATGACCAGATCCGTGGAACAGAGATGATGGCATACTTTGACAGTACCGGTGCGTTGAGGCGGTTCGACTCGATGGGTGGCGCGTCCGGAGTCTTCTACATCGAGGAGAACGGAAGTCTGGCCACCGTCAACAAGTTCGAGTCAAAGATGTTGACCGCGACATTGAAGGACGGTAATATTCAGGACTTGAACTACTTCGATGCCGTGAAGACAGATGCCTACCCGGTCGTCCAGATGAAAAAGGACGAGAAGATTCTGAAGGGATTCGACTGGCAGCCGGACAAACGTCCCAAGGGACCGGAGGACATCACGCCATATAAGCCGCGAGAGTCCCAGAGGAAAGTCTATGAGAATGTGCCGAGAGCCGAATTCGCGCAGACGGACATCTACTTCCCGGGCCACATGAACAGCGTCTATAAGATGCTGGCCAGACAGGATTCCTTGAAACGGGTCCGTAACGCTGAGCGCAGAAGGCTTGAGGCCGAGCGCAAGGCTGAGGCTGCCAGGATTGCCGACAGCCTTAGGATCGTTGCCGCCGCCGACAGCCTTGCTTTGGCGGACAGCCTTGCCCGTGCCGACAGTCTGGCTCTGAGAGACAGCCTTGCCAGCCGTGATTCTTTGGCGCGACAGGACAGTCTTGCCGTGAAGGACAGCCTTGTGGTTTCAGATTCGTTGTCGGTCAGCAAGGCCGATTCATTGGCCAATGATCCTTCGGCCATAAAGAAGGCTGAGCAAGAACGCAAAAAGGCTGAGAGAGAGAAGGCGCGAAAAGATCGTCAGGCGGCCAAGGAGGCCAGATGGGCTGAACTTGACGCCCGTGATGCCGCCAAGGCTAAGGCCAAGGAGGAGAAAGCGTTGAAGAAGAAGCGTCAGAAGACCCTCAAGACATTGAAGGCGATGGAGAAACGTCGTGCTAAGGAAGAGAGGATGCTTGAACGCTACAAGGCTCGTTACGAAAAACAGAAAGCCAGAAAAGCCGCACGGAAAGCCGGTAAAAAATAAGGGCTGACCTGAAGGCCAGTCCTTGATCCTTTATAATAGAATCCTTTTTTAGAGAAGTTTCTTCTTGAGGGCGTCGATCATGTCCACGGTCATGGTCTCCAGATCATAGGACGGTGTCCATCCCCACTCCTCGCGGGCGCAGGAATCATCCATCTTGTCCGGCCAAGAGTCAGCGATCGCCTGACGTACCGGATCCACCTCATAGCGCATCTTGAATCCTGGAATATGTTCCTGAATCTTGTGGTAGATAATCTCCGGATCAAAGCTCATGGAGGCGATGTTGAACGAGTTGCGGTGTTTCAGCTTGGAAGGATCCGCGTTCATGATGTCCACGGCGGCCTTCAGCGCGTCAGGCATGTACATCATGTCCATGAATGTCCCGGCCGCGATAGGGCAGACAAACTCTTCGCCTTTTACTGCCGCATAGTAGATCTCAACGGCATAGTCTGTCGTGCCGCCTCCAGGAAGTGTCACATTGGAGATAAGTCCAGGGAACCTTACCGAACGGGTGTCCACACCGTATTTGGTGTGATAATAGTCACTAAGCAACTCGGTGGCCACCTTGGTCACGCCGTACATCGAACGAGGCCTCTGCAGCGTGTCCTGAGGAGTGTTCTGATGCGGAGTCTCAGGGCCGAACGAACCGATCGAGGATGGTGTGAACACAGCGACATTGTTCTCCCTCGCGATCTCAAGAATATTCATGAGTCCGTCTATCTGGATGTGCCATGCCAGCTGCGGCTTCCTTTCCGCGACAGCCGAGAGCAGGGCGGCGAGATTGTAGATTGTGTCGATGTTGTACTTCTTCACGATGCCCAGAAGTTGCTCACCGTTGCAGACATCAGCCTCCTCGGCGGGACCGCTCTCAAGCAGAACACCCTTTGGCTCAGCACCTTTGATGTAGCCGGCGACAACGTTGCCCTCCGGGTACATATTCCTGATTTTCATTGTCAGCTCCGAACCGATCTGTCCGGTCGAACCTATCACTAGTACATTTTTCATTGCGGATCGCTTGTTTATTGCTAAATTAGCAAGTGCAAATTTACATTATTTTCTGACAAGAGCCCTTATTTATAATAAAATATTATCGATTTTGTCAAAAATTAATATATTTGTCAGTGCGAAATCGAAACGTTTTAAAATTTTATCAATATGTACGGAAAATTCCAGGAACATCTACAGGCAGAGCTTGCCTCCATCAAGGAAGCCGGACTCTACAAGAACGAGAGAAACATCGCCTCCGCACAATCCGCCGAGATCACTCTCCAGGACGGCAGCAAGGCTCTTAACTTCTGCGCCAACAACTATTTAGGTTTGGCTGATTCCCCGAGGCTCATCGAGGCAGCCAAGAAGGCTATGGACGAGAGGGGATTCGGAATGTCCTCTGTCCGTTTCATCTGCGGAACCCAGGATCTTCACAAGGAGCTTGAGGCTGCCATCTCCGACTTCTTCCACACAGAGGACACCATCCTCTACGCATCATGCTTCGATGCCAACGGTGGGGTGTTCGAGCCTCTGCTCACGGCTGACGACGCCATCATCTCAGATTCCCTGAACCACGCCTCCATCATCGACGGAGTGCGTCTTTGCAAGGCTGTCCGTTACCGTTACGCCAACGCTGATATGGCCGACCTTGAGCGTTGTCTCCAGGAGGCTCAGGCCCAGAGGTTCCGCATCATCTGCACCGATGGAGTCTTCTCAATGGATGGCAACGTCGCTCCGATGGACAAGATTTGCGAGCTGGCCGAGAAGTATGACGCCCTCGTGATGGTTGATGAGAGCCATTCCGCCGGCGTTGTCGGCAAGACCGGCCACGGAGTCGCAGAGCAATATGACTGCTATGGCCGCATTGACATATTCACAGGCACCCTCGGCAAGGCGTTCGGTGGCACCGTCGGCGGATTCACCACAGGCCGCAAGGAGATCATCGACATGCTCCGCCAGCGCTCCCGTCCGTATCTCTTCTCCAACTCTCTGCCGCCTATGATCGTGGCCGCCGGCATCGAGATGTTCAAGATGCTCAAGGAAAGCAACGAGCTTCACGACCGCCAGCAGGAGAACGTGGCTTACTTCCGTGACAAGATGCTTGCCGCCGGCTTCGACATCAAGCCGACCCAGAGCGCCATCTGCGCCGTGATGCTCTACGATGCTCCTCTGTCCCAGAAGTTTGCCGCCAAGATGGCCGAGGAAGGAATATTCGTGACCGGCTTCTACTATCCGGTTGTCCCTAAGGGCCAGGCCCGCATCCGCGTCCAGCTCTCAGCCGCCCACAAGCGCGAGCACCTCGACAAAGCCATCGCCGCCTTCATCAAAGTCGGCAAGGAACTCGGTGTCATCAAATAACCTTTCTTTGAATATCCCGACGGTCTCCCTGAGCCTCCCTCGTCGCTTCGACAGGCTCAGCGACCAAAATCAAGGCGGTCCCTGAGCTTGTCGAAGGTCCGCCTTGTTTTGTGAAATATATTTGTAGGTTATAAAATTATTACCTATATTTGTCGGTGAGAAAACGATTAGAGGATGCCGACAATATTCTACTTCTTTGGCTTCAGATTTATGTTCTATGCCAATGATCACTGGCCTATTCACGTACACGTTGTGAAAGGTAACATCAGTGCCAAGTTTACTATATTCCCTGTTAGTCTGATAGAAAACAATGGCCTGAAGCCAACGGAGCTGAAAATGGTCGAAGCCGTAATAGAGGAGAATGTGGAAGTGATCGCGGAACATTGGAACCGCTTCTTCAATAAATTGAGTGATAAATGATTAATGTGACAGAAATATGGTTGACTGATTCCGCTGTGTGGATTCGTACAGAGGATGGAAGGGAGGCGAAAGAGCGTTTCTCTGACTATCCGAGGTTGAAATATGCCACAGAGGAACAGCGGTGTAATTTCGTGTCTGACGCGGACGGGATCCATTGGCCGGAATTGGACGAGGATCTTTGCTTTGAAAGTTTTTTCGACAAGAAAGACCAGACAATCCTTTATAGGATATTTATTGAACACCCCGAGCTTAACGCTTCTGCCATAGCCCGCCGTCTGGGAATATCCCAAAGCCTCTTTGCCCAGTATATCAGTGGCGCCAAGAAGCCTTCAGAAGCCCGCTTAAACCAAATTCTGGAACAAATCCGTGCCATTGGCCGTGATTTGTCCCAGATTTCAGCCTGAAGCCCCGGACGCTGAGCCAGTCGAAGCGCCCGGGGCTTTTGGCTTACCTTTAGCTGAAGATCAAGGCAGTCCCTGAGCCAACGGTGCGCTGAGCTTGCCGAAGTGTCGAAGGGGGAGACTGTCTTAAAAGTAAAAGTACCCCCAGTGAGGATTGAAAATTCGTTGTCGCCCCTGTATAGGGGTACAGACTTTTCTACTCTCGCCGAGACTTTTCAGACAGTCTGGGGGGGGCCGAGGGAGTGCGCCTGCGTGGCGTTTAATTGCTTAGTAACCAATAAAATAAACATTCTCGTGGTTCGGTTTTGTCCACCACGAGAATGCTTTTATTGTTGATAACCAGTTGGTTATCTGCCACGGAAATTTACTCCGCGTAGAGCGAGATGATGTTTAGGATGACCTGAGAGGCCTTCTCGATGCTCTGGAGAGGAACGAACTCCATCTTGCCGTGGAAGTTCAGGCCGCCGGCGAAGATGTTCGGGCAAGGCAAGCCCTTGAAACTGAGGTTAGCCCCGTCGGTACCGCCACGGATCGGCTGGATCTTAGGCTTGATTCCGGCCATCTCCATAGCCTTCACGGCTTTCTCGACAACGTGATAGTGCGGCTCGACCTGCTCGCGCATATTGTAGTACTGATCTTTGATCACAGCCGTCGCCGTGCCCTCACCGTACTTTACATTGATGAAGTCCACGCACTTCTGCATAATAGCCTTCTTGCTCTCGAACTCCTTGCGGTCGTGGTCACGGATGATGTAGGTGATGTCAGCCTCCTCGACCGTTCCGTTGAACCCGACGATATGGAAGAACCCTTCGTACCCTTCGGTATATTCAGGTCTCTGCTGGACCGGCAGCAGTCCGTTCAGTTCAGTCGCGATCAGAATGGCGTTCTTCATCTTGCCCTTGGCGTAGCCAGGATGCACATTCCTTCCTTGAATATGTATCTTCGCCGAAGCCGCGTTGAAATTCTCGAACTCCAGCTCTCCGATCTCGCCGCCATCCATCGTGTAGGCATATTCAGCCCCGAACTTCTTGACATCGAACTTAACGACTCCGCGTCCGATCTCCTCGTCTGGCGTGAACCCGATCTTGATCTCACCGTGCTTGAACTCAGGATGCTCCACGATGTACTGCACCGCGTCCATAATCTCCGCCACACCGGCCTTGTCGTCCGCGCCAAGCAGCGTGGTTCCGTCCGTGGTGATCAGCGTCTGACCCACGTAGTGAAGCATCTCCGGGAACTCCGAAGGCTTCAGCGCCAGGCCCGGCACACCTTTTAAAGGAATATCCCCGCCGTCATATTCATTGATTATCTGAGGTTTGATGTCCGCGCCTGATGCGTCCGGAGCGGTGTCCACGTGGGCGATGACGCCGATCGCCGGCACTTTCGCCTCGATGTTCGAAGGGATCGACCCCATCACGTAACCATATTCATCCAGAGTGGCTTCCACTCCGAGAGCCTGAAGCTCGTCGCGCAGCATCCGCAGCAGATTGAGCTCTTTTTCCGCCGAAGGCTGGCTCTCTGATTCCTCGTTCGACTGAGTGTCAACGCTGACGTACCTCAGGAACCTGTCCAAAACTTTTTCCATCGTTCTTGTTATTATCTGGTCGCCGAGCCTGTCGAAGCGACTTCCATAACGGCACTTCGGCAGGCTCAGTGGCCGTTTGTTTATTTCTTAGCCCTCAAAGAAGCGATCACCGTGTAGGCGATGATTCCGATGAACGGAATGATCGCTATGGCCTCGCCATACTGCGCGTTCCAATCCGCCATGAACCAATCCACGTTGAAGAACTTCAGCAGCGCGCTCACGACACCCATCAACGCGCCGCCGGCGATGAATCCCGAAGCGATCAGCGTACCCTTGTTCAGACGCGCCTCGTTCAGAGCCTTGTCCTTCGAGCGTGTGCTCACGTACCAGGAGATCGCGCCGCCGACCAGCAACGGCAGGTTAAGATCGATAGGAATGAACATTCCAAGCGCAAACGCCAATGCCGGTATCTTGAAGAAAGTCAGCACGATGGCCAGCACCGCACCGATTCCGTAAAGCAGCCACGGAGCGCCTCCGCCGTTCATCATCGGCTGGATCACCGCCGCCATGGCGTTGGCCTGAGGAGCCACGAGAGCCTGGTCGCCGACGAATCCGTAGGTCTTGTTCAGCACGAGCATCACGCCGCAGACTGTCGCCGCCGCGACAGCCACACCCATGAACTTCCAGCCTTCCTGCTTCTTTGGCGTGCTTCCGATCCAGTAACCGATTTTGAGGTCGGTGATGAATGAACCTGCGACCGAAAGCGCCGTGCAGACAACTCCACCGATGATCAAGGCCGCGGCCATACCGGCGTTGCCCTTAAGTCCCACAGCCACAAGGATAAGCGCGGCGATGATAAGCGTCATAAGTGTCATTCCGCTCACTGGGTTTGTTCCCACGATGGCGATGGCGTTGGCCGCCACGGTAGTGAACAGGAACGAGATGATCGCCACGATCAGCAGCCCGACAACTGCCTGCCAGATGTTGTTCACAACTCCTCCGAACGCGAAGAAAGCGAACACAGCCAACAGCGTCAGCACAATGCCGAACACAATGGTTTTCATAGGAATATCCTCCTGTGTCCTCTCGGTGTTCTCAACCTTTCCTCCCTTCTTGCCGAACTCGCCGACAGCCAGTCCCACAGCCGACTTGATCACACCGAACGACTTGATGATGCCGATGATTCCGGCGGTCGCGATGCCACCGATGCCGATGTGCCTTGCATAATCCTTGAATATCTGGTCAGGGCTCATCTCTCCGATTGTCATTGTCACTCCGGTGTTCATCAGATCAATCACCTGTCCGCCCCAGATGAGGTTCATCAGCGGGATGATCACCAGCCACACCAGGAAACTGCCGCAGCAGATGATGAAGGCATATTTCAGGCCCACGATGTAGCCGAGGCCCAGCACAGCCGCTCCGGTGTTCAGTTTCAGAACGACCTTCGCCTTGTCAGCGATTGTCTGTCCGAATCCCATCACGGTGGTGCTGACCGTATCCGCCCACGCACCGAAAGTGCTGACAATGAAGTCATAAAGACCTCCGATGAGACCGCTCACCAGAAGCGTTCCAGCTCCCTTGCCGCCGCCTTCGCCGCTAACGAGGATCTGTGTCGTGGCCGTGGCCTCAGGGAAAGGATATTTTCCGTGCATCTCTTTCACGAAATATTTCCGGAAAGGGATGAGGAACAATATTCCTAAAACACCGCCGAGCAGCGACGAGAGGAACATCTGCATAAAGTTGACATCAACTCCAAGAATGTAGATGGCAGGAAGTGTGAATATAGCGCCCGCCACCACAGCTCCGGAGCAGCCTCCGATCGACTGGATGATGACGTTCTGTCCCAGACCTTCCTTCTTGCCGAGTGCGCTTGTCAGACCCACCGCGATGATCGCGATCGGGATCGCCGCCTCGAACACCTGTCCCACGCGCAGCCCCAGATAGGCCGCCGCCGCGGAGAAGATGACCACCATCAGCAATCCAAGGGTCACTGAATATGGCGTGACTTCCGCCCATTTCCTCTCCGCCCCCAAGAGCGGCTTGTACTCCTCGCCCGGTGCCAGCTCCCTTTGAGCGTTCTCCGGTAAAGCATTTCTTTTTTCTTCCATTGATCGTTATTTTGTTTTCATTTCTTTCTTGTCATTCCGTCCGGCCCCCTCGATAGGCTCAGGGTCCGGTGTCGGTCGCTGAGCCTGTCGAAGCGCACCGACAAAAAACAAATATACTATATTAAGGTGAAAATCCCCACTCATCGAAAATTTTTATAAAAAATGTCAAAAAAAATTTGGAGGTAAAGAAAAAGTGCGTATCTTTGCAGCCCGTTTCGGAAGAAGCGGTACAAAAATAAGTTCATTGACAATACTGAGAGATTACAACGAGGTAAGTGAAAAGAAAAAATGATTAGCCGAAATAGAGATAGAATAGGTTGATACAATTTCACAACAACGAAAGATTCACAGAGGAAGAGAAGTCAGAGCGCACGGAGGATGCCTTGGCTTCGGCAGGCGATGAAGGACGCGGTAAGCTGCGAAAAGGTCCGGGGACCCGCAAACGGGGCTTGATCCGGACGTGTCCGAATGGGGCAACCCGCACGGCTGAAGGCCGTGCACCAGGCTATGTCTGGGGCGAACCCGGGGAACTGAAACATCTTAGTACCCGGAGGAGGAGAAAGAAAGAGTCGATTCCCCCAGTAGTGGCGATCGAAGAGGGAAGAGCCTAAACCGGAGTGTTCACGGACAGTCCGGGGTTGTAGGACCGGCGACATTGACATCCGCGCCAACCGGAACATTCTGGAAAGTGTGGGCGCAGAGGGTGACACCCCCGTACGGGCAACGTGCGGATGTCATAGCCGGCACCTGAGTAGGGCGGGGCACGTGGAATCCTGTCCGAACCCGCGGGGACCATCCCGCAAGGCTAAAGACTGCCGAAGACCGATAGCGTACCAGTACCGTGAGGGAAAGGTGGGAAGCACCCCGGGAAGGGGAGTGAAATAGAACCTGAAACCGTGCGCTTGCAAGCGGTCGGAGCACCGGAGACGGTGTGACGGCGTGCCTTTTGCATAATGAGCCTACGAGTTGCGTCAGTCCGGCGAGGCTAAGCCCTTCAGGGGCGGAGCCGCAGCGAGAGCGAGTCTGAACAGGGCGTTCAGTCGGGCTGAGCAGACGCGAAACCTAGTGATCTACCCTTGTCCAGGGTGAAGGCGCCGTAACAGGCGCTGGAGGCCCGAACCAGTTTCCGTTGAAAAGGGCTTGGATGAGATGAGGGTAGGAGTGAAAGGCCAATCAAACTGGGAGATAGCTCGTACTCCCCGAAATGTCTTTAGGGACAGCCTCGTCGGTTTCCTTCATGAGGTAGAGCTACCGATTGGAAGCGAGGGCTTCGCCGCCTATCAATTCCAGACGAACTCCGAATGCGTGAAGGTTCTACGACGGGAGTGAGTCGTCGGGTGCTAATATCCGGCGGCGAGAGGGTAAGAGCCCAGACCTCCGGCCAAGGCCCCCAAGAGCGGTCTAAGTTGAGACAGAACGAAGTGGCGCCGCAGAGACAGCCAGGATGTTAGCTTGGAAGCAGCTATTCATTCAAAGAGTGCGTAACAGCTCACTGGTCGAGCGGAGCCGCGTGGATGATGATCGGGCATCAAGACCGCCGCCGAAGCCGAGGACGGCTGGCGCGAGTCAGTCGTGGTAGGGGAGCATTCCGGTCGGCGCGGAAGGGAAGTCGCGAGGCTTCCTGGAGCGTCCGGAAAAGAAAATGTAGGCATGAGTAACGACAAGGGGCGTGGAAACGCCCCCGCCGAAAACCCAAGGTTTCCGGGGCCACGCTAAACGGCCCCGGGTGAGCCGGGAGCTAACGGTAAGCCGAGAGGCGATCCGGATGCACACGCGGTTAATATTCCGCGGCCGGCCCGTCGGGCGATGTCGCGACCGAGAAGTGAAACCTCCGCGCGGAGACGGAATTCCGCGTTGAAGGCCGTAGGGGTGACCCGAAAGCCGACAGTACGGCGAGCCTCCGGGCGAGCCGACAGCGAGGGTAACCAAGCTCGCGAGAAAAGCGACTAGCGCTAAGAGACGGGCCGCCCGTACCGTAAACCGACACAGGTGGGTGGGGAGAGTATCCTGAGGCGCTCGAGTGAATCACGGCCAAGGAACTAGGCAAATTGACCCCGTAACTTAGGGATAAGGGGTCCCGCGGCGACGCGGGCGCAGAGAAATGGCCCAGGCGACTGTTTACCAAAAACATATGGCTATGCGAAATCGTTAAGATGACGAATATGGCCTGACACCTGCCCGGTGCCGGAAGGTTAAGAGGGGGGGTCACCGAAAGGGAAGCCCTGAATTGAAGCCCCGGTAAACGGCGGCCGTAACTATAACGGTCCTAAGGTAGCGAAATTCCTTGTCGGGTAAGTTCCGACCTGCACGAATGGTGTAACGATCTGGGCGCTGTCTCAGCCGTGAGCTCGGTGAAATTGTAGTGACGGTGAAGATGCCGTCTACCCGCAACGGGACGAAAAGACCCCGTGAACCTTTACTATAGCTTAGCGCTGATCTTGGACGTCGGATGTGTAGCATAGGTGGGAGGCTTCGAGGCGCGGCCGCCAGGTCGCGATTAGCCGCCAAATGAAATACCACCCTTCCGTCGTCTGGGGTCTAACTTCGCGAGAAGGACACCGCTTGGTGGGTAGTTTGACTGGGGTGGTCGCCTCCAAAAGAGTAACGGAGGCTTCCCAAGGTCCGCTCAGGACGAATGGCAACCGTCCGCAGAGTGCAGTGGCATAAGCGGGCTTGACTGGGAGACAAACAGGTCGAGCAGGTACGAAAGTAGGGCAAAGTGATCCGGCGGTTCCCCATGGGAGGGCCGTCGCTCATAGGACAAAAGGTACTCCGGGGATAACAGGCTGATCGCTCCCAAGAGCTCAAATCGACGGAGCGGTTTGGCACCTCGATGTCGGCTCGTCACATCCTGGGGCTGGAGAAGGTCCCAAG
>ERZ1027255.22-NODE-22-length-67896-cov-8.162365_pt1 | contig 67896 bp, 67 predicted proteins | sample MGYA00519261_ERZ1027255 | MGnify/ENA primary metagenome ERZ1027255 (study PRJEB26926, sample SAMN06164399) | human gut metagenome | biome: ENVO:00009003; feature: ENVO:2100002; material: ENVO:00002003 | host: Homo sapiens | place: USA | collected 2012 ...
CTACACAAGGCTATTCGTCGGCAGCGTCAGATGTGTATAAGAGACAGGTTATACACAGTGTCATTATGTATCGCAAGCCCGTCATAATATTTTGTACCCTTTAGGATAGCACACGGAACAAGAATGAGCATTGAGGAACAGAAAAGTGAAGTGCCTACCCAATAAAGCAAACCGCTTACATGCTTTCTGTTTACTGCTGCCATAACGCCTATAAATATAACAGCCGTTGCAATAAGAGCTATCCTTATTTTTCTCGCAAGCACAAGCAGATCTTTAAGCTTTGTGGAAATGCCATTAGGTTTATTTATATGGCTCAAAAGCATAACGTCAAGGTCGGATTCAATTGCCTGTTCCACATTTTTTATTGTCTTCTGCTTTATGTCTTCAAGTTCCTGAGTATATTCAACGCCTTCTTTTTTAGCCCATTTTGTATAATCGTCTGAGATATTCTTTTCAAGAAGCGTAAAGTCTGCCTTAAACTCAGGAAGCTCACTCTTTTTGCCAAGAATATAACTGAAAGTATCTTCCACATAGCTATAAATAGCGTTTGATACATCAGTTTTGTTAATCGACTTCTTCAGGGTATCAGCTTCAACGCCAGTGTAGGCATATTGTTGTTCACAATATGTCTGTATCTCCTGGAAAGCCGTGTCCTCGATTTTTATTTTGTGCATACTGTTCGTATAGGTTGTCGGTTCAAAGAAAATATTGTCTGCCGCAAACAGAAGTGACAGCGCAAGGAATATAAACGCCAAAAACAGTGAGATTATCAGATTAGGCAGGTAGTTGTATAGTTTTTTGTTTTTCACAGATCTTACCCTCCTAATTCTTATATTCTTTGCTTACGACTTTGCAGATAACATAAAGCCTCTGATCTGAAAGACCCATATATCCATTGTTCCAGCAAGTGTAGAGTATCAGATCATCTACAGGTGGATCTGCGGTCACGTCATAATACAAAAGGGAAGTATCTGTGTCTGGAAGTATCTTAGTTTCTGTGACCTCATAAGTAAATTTGCCATAATCTGTTTTTAGTATCACTTGATCTCCCACTAGAATATTAGGTAAATATCTGAAATAAGTGTGGTTATGTGCCGCAAGGACAACTCTGCCTGTAGCACCTATATATGCAGAATAGTTAGATTGCACAACCCCTTTTGCTAGGAGATCATCAGAGTCTCCCCAGTAAACAGGTTCTTTGTCAATGCCTGCCTTATCATTCTTTACGGTCAGCTCGGCATATTTGTCGCCGTAATACGGATAGATTATCTCATGCTGTTCCGTCTTATTTTCAGAATCTGGCACTGTGACTTTTGTTAATCCCTTCATAGGCAGTGCGTCTGCATTTCTGTATTTATTATCCTCTGATGGGTTTTTCAAATGAGCGTTCTCATTGAACGCTATTGCTGCATATCCTTGCAGCCCTATGAATTTTTTATAACTTACCAGCGTCATGATAGACAAACAAAGAGCCAAAACTAAAAGAGGCGTCAAGACCATTACAGCCACTGACGTCCTCTTATTTTTTTTAAGTTTGTTTGCGTCAGACGAGAAAGTTTTATCCTCTTTCCTGACCATATCTTAGCACTCTTTGTTCTTCTTAACAGCTACTGTAATACCAAATGCACTAAGAGCAAGTGTAAGAACCGCAGCAACCTGAACAGCTGTCATGCTGTTTGCACCAGTATTAAGAGAACCGTTACCTGTGTTTGTTCCAATGTTTGTATTGCCATCTGAATCAACGACCTGAACGTTCCAATCCTTGCTTGTAAGCTCATCTACCTTGATAGTAACACCAAAGTGATTACCTGTAGCTACGCAAGCATCAGCAATAGCCTTTCTGCTATCCTCGCCCATTTCCTTAAACACCTGTCTGAGCTGATCGTTTGTTAGTGAAGCAAGATCTGTTCCTGCACCAAAAAGCTTGTCAGCAACAGGCTGAACATATGTAGCACCACAATCAGAGAGAGCCTTTACCATGTAATCATAGTCAGCAGAGCTGAACTTTGAAGCGTGAGAATCAAGGTAGTTCTTAAGCTCTGATACATGGTTAGAAGGAACACCTGCTGATTTAGCTGCAGAAACAACATCGGCAGAAGAAGCTGCTGATGCGCTTACAACCATTGTTGAAGCAATGATGAACGCAGTAACAGAAGCCGAAATTGACTTAAATATCTTTTTCATAACACCTATCACCTTTCGTAATATTTTCTTATAACAACATTATACACTATTAAAATTCGATTGTCAATATTATTATTGGTATTTTTTTCAGAAAAAAGCAAATATTTTTACGACAATTTGAAATAGTTATGTATAAGTGCGTATATGCGCTATTTCATGTAATTGTATATTGTTGGAAAATATGAAAGATCCTCGGCATTCTCAAATAAAAGACCTATAACATTACTGTATTGGTGCTTTTATGATTTTTGTCAAAGCTGATCTCAAAGCATTTAGATATAATTTCTACATTAATTATTATAATTATACGCCTTGACACGATATCATGCCATGGTGTATAATTTTCGTGTATTATGTAATTGATGTAATGTACAAGGAGGATATATGAAAAATTATCTAAATGAAAGCCTTTCTGCTCAGGAAAGAGCTGAAGCACTTGTAAATGAAATGACCATAGAGGAGGCGGCTTCACAGCTTAGATATGACGCTCCTGCTGTTGAGCGGCTCGGCATTCCTGCTTATAACTGGTGGAATGAGGGTATCCATGGGCTTGCACGAAGCGGTGTCGCCACCATGTTTCCACAGGCAATAGGTCTTGCGGCTATGTTTGACACCGACCTTGTGTTCAAAGTGGCAGATATAACCTCCACAGAAGCTCGTGCCAAGTATAATGAGTATTCAAAGCGTGATGACAGAGATATATACAAAGGTCTTACCCTTTGGGCACCTAATATAAATATTTTCAGAGATCCACGCTGGGGCAGAGGTCATGAGACTTACGGTGAAGACCCTTATCTTACCGCAGAGTGCGGCAAGGCATATGTAAAAGGCTTGCAGGGCAGTGGCAAGGTACTGAAAACTGCCGCTTGTGCAAAGCATTTTGCAGTACATAGCGGACCTGAGGCTGTTCGCCATGAATTTAATGCAGAGGTTAGTTGGAAAGACCTTGAAGAGACCTATCTTTACGCCTTTGAGGAGCTTGTGAAAAAAGCAAAGGTCGAGGGTGTAATGGGTGCGTATAACCGTGTGAATGGCGAGCCGTCATGTGCTAGTGAGTTTCTAATGGGCAAGCTCGACAAATGGGGTTTTGATGGCTATTTTGTTTCTGATTGCTGGGCAATAAGGGATTTCCACGAACACCATATGGTGACGTCTTCTCCTGTAGAGTCGGCCGCAATGGCACTTAAAGCAGGTTGTAATGTGAACTGCGGATGTACGTATGTACACCTGCTTTCTGCTCTTGACAAGGGGCTTGTGACAGAAGATGAAATCCGGGCTTCCTGTGTTGCTCTTATGAGAACTCGCATAAGACTTGGTATGTTTGACAAGTCAACGGAATATGACAACATACCATACAGCGTTGTTTCTTGCCCTGAGCATAAAGCTGTATCCTACCAGTGTGCAGTGAAGTCCATGGTGTTGCTCAAAAACAAGGGTATTCTTCCGCTTGACAAAAAATCAATATCAACTATCGCTGTAATAGGTCCAAATGCGGACAGCAGAGCGGCTTTAGAGGGCAATTATAACGGCACAGCCGACAGGTATGTTACTTTCCTTGAGGGTATTGAGGACGCATTTGATGGCAGGGTGCTTTATGCTGAAGGCTGTCACTTGTATAAGGACAGAGTATCGGGTCTTGCACAGGCAGGGGATAGATACGCCGAAGCTGAGGCGGCAGCGGCAAATTCTGATGTTGTGATACTTTGCGTTGGTCTTGACGCCACTATTGAGGGCGAGGAGGGCGACACAGGTAATGAGTTTTCATCAGGTGACAAGAACGATCTAAGACTTCCTGAAAGTCAGCGCGAGCTTATAAAGCGTGTCGCAAAGATCGGCAAGCCTATGATAGTGGTATGTGCGGCAGGAAGCTCAATAAATATCGAGCATGATTGTGACGCTCTTATTCACGCATGGTATCCGGGTTCAGAGGGTGGCAAGGCTATTGCGGATATTATTTTTGGTAAAGTGTCGCCATCTGGAAAACTGCCTGTTACATTCTATAATAGTGCCGACAAGCTACCTTGCTTTACTGATTATGCTATGTCTGATAGAACATATAGGTACACGAGAGATAACATTCTTTATCCATTCGGCTATGGTCTTACTTATGGAGATGTTGTTGTTACATCGCTTAGTTATGACGATGGCAAAGTCAATGTAGAGATAGAAAATAACGGTGCCGATACTTGTGATGTTATCGAACTTTACATTAAATCACATTGTGATAATGCTCCGGCTTATCCTGTGCTGTGCGGCTTCAAGAGGTTTTTTGTCAAAAAAGGTGAAAAGCTTGATGTTGAAATCGAAGTACCTGACAAAGCTTTCACAACAGTGTCAGATATCGGCGAGAGAAAACAGTTTGCAAAAGAATTCACCCTCTATGTTGGTACGCATCAGCCTGATGAACTTAGTTGTCAGCTTAGTGGTACAAACTGTATGAGTATCGAGATAGAACGATAATGAAAAGAGATCTTACAAACGGCAGTATCATAAGCTTGCTTCTTATTGTTTTGGTGAAAGAAATGAACGCCGCCTGAAAGGCTGTCTGAACATATCATTTCAGATGATAGGCTCTGTTACTTTGGTGACAGAGCCTATCACATTGTGCTTTTCCAATGAGATTTTGAAACTTTTGCATACTCCAATGAAAATAATGCTGTTGACATCTGATTATGTTAGAATTATCCTGTCATGAATTCCGGCATACTTATGATACAAAGACTGGTAAATAGTTTTGGAACGACTGTAATGGCGGCTTTTACAGTAGCCGTTCATAATTGTTAAATTAAGCTGTCAGCTTATATGATTTTCCAACAAATACTTGGCTGATTTTGTTTATCTTATTGTATGTTATAACAAAAAACCATTTTTTTGTTGAAATACAAGAAAACGTATCGTTTAAAGTTGACTTTTTGAATAGAATGTGATAAAATTATTATTGTACGGTTTATTTTTTGGGAAAATAACGAAAATATCAACAATAGGGTGAATAATTCAAATGAAAAAAAATTACACTATCAAGGATCTTCTGGTACTTCTTCTCGGAAAGGTTTGGTATATCGTTGCCGCTTCAGTAGTGTGTGCGATACTGGCCCTTTTCGTATCAAAATTTGTTATGAGTAAGCAGTATCAGTCACACGTTTCAATGTATGTTAAAAGTGCTGATAATCAGTCAACGGGTCAGGATAAGACTAATGTTGACTTACAGGATATTAACGCTTCAAAGTCATTGGTACAGACCTACATTGTTATACTTACTGATGACCCGGTAATGAACGAGGTAAGCGATAAGCTTCTTGAGATGTATACTCCTGAACAGCTTGCTCCTTATTTTACTGTAACAAGCGGCAGGGTTTCAAATGACGGCCTGAGAAATGCTTATAGCATGACCGCTGTAAATCAGACAGAGGTACTTCAGATAACTGCCACAACAACCAATGCAAAGCTTTCTTCTGACCTTTGTAACATCATGGCTGACGTCGCTCCAAGCTTTCTTATAAGAGTTATCGGTGCAGGCTCAGTTGAAAAGATAGGTGATGCTGAAGTTTACAATACACCTGTTTCTCCTAACACCACTAAAAATGTTGCCCTTGGCTTTGTTGGTGGCTTGATGGTGGCTGTTCTAGTGATACTTGTTATCGACTTCTTCGACAACACTGTAAAGAATTCTGATGAGCTTGGCGACATTTATCAGAAGCCTATCGTTGGTGAGATAATGAATATTGGCGGAAAGACTTCTAAAAAGGATGAAGGTTCTTCTGCTGACAGAAAAAAACAGCTCCTATTCAATAATAAGGATATACCATTTAATATTGTAGAGAACTACAAAACAATGCGTACAAACCTTATGTTTACACTTTCTACAACACGAAATAAGATAGTTGTCGTTTCTAGTCCTAATCCAAGTGAGGGTAAGTCTGTAACAGTTGCAAACCTTGCAGCTTCAATGGCTGAAACAGAAAATAAGGTTCTTCTTATCGACGCTGATATGAGAAAACCTGTTCAGCACAGAAACTTCAAGTTAAAAAACAATGTTGGACTTTCAACAATACTGAGTGGTGAAAGCACATTTGATAAGTGTGTGCATGAAACCAAGAATGGCAATTTTGCTGTTCTTACATCAGGCGTTTTGCCTCCAAACCCGTCAGAGCTTCTTGCTTCTGAGAAAATGCGTGAATTGCTTGAATATGTTCAGCATAAGTATGATTATGTTATTGTCGACGGAACCCCACTGCTTCCTGTAACTGACGTAATGAGCCTTGCAGACGAGGTCGCAGGCGTTCTTCTCATTGCAAGATATGGAAGAACTACATATCAGGAGATAGAGGAGTCTATGAAGAAGCTTGAGATAGGCGATTGCAATCTGCTTGGTTTCGTTCTTAATGATATTTCCGCAAAGAACGGTTCTCATTACGGATACAAGTATAGCTACAAGTATAAATATGACTACAGCTATAAATACGGTGGGAAGGATGCTTCTGCCGAAAGTTAAATGACATGGAGATGTTAGATTGACTACCGATTATCACAGCCACATACTGCCGAATATTGATGACGGCTCTGACAGCATCAAAACATCACTTAAAATGATAAAAATGATGAAACAGCAGGGCATAGGTATAATTGTGGCAACACCGCATTTTTATATGCACAGGGAAGCTTCTTTAGACAGTTATCTTGTCAAACGGCAAAATGCTTATGAGAAGCTCATGGCGGTTGACCCTGCCGTGAAGGATATACATATTGGTGCTGAGGTGGCTATAGAAAAGGGCATCAGCGTATTAGGAGAACTTGAAAAGCTGTGTATCAGTGGAACAAGACTTATTCTTCTTGAACCACCATTCACTCAGTATAACAGTTGGATCGTCGAGGAGATAGACGAGATAGCAAATTCTCGAAGGCTTATTCCGATAATCGCCCATGTACATAGATATATGGGCGTTTATTCAAAGTCAGATCTGAAAAGTCTGATGTCTGTGGATGCAGTTTTTCAGATAAATGCAGAAGCTTTTGAGCATTTTTCCACAAGACGTTTTGTTAATAAGCTTATTTCAAGTGGCAGAGATTTTGTCTTTGGAAGCGATGCTCATAATCTTGATGATAGAAAACCTAATTTTGATCTTATAGCTAAAAAATCTGGAAGTGAAAATATAAGACGTTCTGATAAAGTACTCATGTCTGCTATGGCTGACGAAGAAAGAATGTTTGCTTTTTAAGTATAGAAAAAATATTGATGATATTATAAATAGCCTGCACTGTGCCATTGAGGGGTGGCCATGGTGTGATCTTATTCATTGCTTTAATTGAGCGGAGGTATGTTTTATTTATGGAGAAAACAAGTGAAAACACAGTTCAGGTGTGGAAAAACAAAAAGATAAAGCATTGGATGCTTATTGCATTCTTTCTGTGTTTCTATGATATTGTTGCCGTAAATCTATCCTACATTTTCGGACTTTTCATCAGATTTGACCTTACTTTTTCTGCAATACCAAAGGAGTATATGCTTGCCTATGTAAAGTTTGCTCCAATATATACAGCTTTTTGTGTTGTGGTGTTTTTTGTGTTCAAGCTTTATAATAGTTTGTGGAGATTTGCTAGCATTGGCGAACTGTCAAGGATATTTTTGGCCTCGATAGTTACTACCATATTCCAGGCTGTGGGTATAACATTACTCTTCATGAGAATGCCTTTGGCTTACTACATAGTAGGTGCGGGAACTCAGTTCGTGCTTATAACAGCAGTGCGTTTTGCCTATAGGTATATCACTCTTTTAAGAGCAAAGCAGGTAACAAATCAAGTGGCAGTGCATAATGCAATGGTCATTGGTGCAGGTGCTTCGGGTCAGATGATCCTTAAAGAGCTTACGATGTCAGAACGTGCAAATGCAAGACCACTCTGCATAATCGATGATAACCCAAATAAGTGGGGAAGAAATATCGGAGGAGTTCCTATCGTCGGTGGCCGTGATTGCATTATGGAAAGCGTCAAAAAGTATAATATTGATCAGATCCTTTTTGCAATTCCAACTGCATCACCTGAGAACAAAAGGGATATCCTTAATATTTGTAAGGAAACAGGCTGTGAGATGAAACAGCTTCCGGGCGTTTATCAGATAACAAATGGTGAGGTGCTTCTCAGTAAGATGAAGCCTGTTGCAGTCGAGGATCTGCTTGGAAGAGAGCCTATCAGAGTAAACATGGACGAGATATTCCAGCACCTTAAGGGTAAGACCATATTGGTAACAGGTGGCGGTGGCTCTATTGGAAGCGAGCTTTGCCGACAGATAGCAGGTCATGAGCCTAAACAGCTTATCATATTTGACATTTATGAAAACAATGCTTATGAAATAGAGCAGGAGCTTAAACGTAAATATGGCAGTAAACTCAATCTTGTGACGCTTATCGGCTCTGTTCGTGACAGCAGACGTATCAATGACGTTTTTGAAAAATACAAGCCTGATATCGTTTATCACGCTGCAGCACATAAGCACGTTCCGCTTATGGAAACAAGCCCTAATGAAGCTATCAAAAACAATGTTGTTGGTACATACAAGACAGCCTATGCCGCTTTGAAGCATGGCACAAAGAGGTTTGTGCTTATAAGCACTGATAAGGCTGTAAACCCTACTAATATTATGGGTGCAAGTAAAAGACTCTGCGAAATGGTCATCCAGAGCATGGACGCTATCAGCAAGGCAGGCAGAACAGATCTTCTACCTATGCTCCATGCACACGTTGATGAAATGACAGACGGTATGCTTGAGAACGATCCGATGGACGAGATAGCTGTTGATAATATAGAGAGCAGTGAAGCGGTTAAGATCGAAAGCGTTGGCAATAAGGACAGAAATGGCACACAGTTTGTTGCAGTTCGTTTTGGAAACGTTCTTGGAAGCAACGGCTCTGTGATCCCACTGTTCAAAAAGCAGATAGAAGCAGGCGGTCCTGTTACTGTTACTCATCCTGATATCATAAGATATTTCATGACTATACCTGAGGCTGTGAGCCTTGTTCTTCAGGCAGGCACATACGCATGGGGCGGCGAGATATTTGTCCTTGATATGGGTGCGCCTGTGAAGATAGACACACTTGCGAGAAATCTTATCAGACTTTCAGGATATAAGCCTGATGTAGATATTAAAATAGTTTACTCAGGTCTGCGTCCTGGCGAAAAGCTTTTTGAGGAGAAGCTTATGGCAGAGGAGGGCATGATGAAAACGGATAATGAGCTTATCCATATCGGAAAGCCTATACCGTTTGACACAGAAACGTTCCTTGGTCAGCTTGGAGAGCTTGCTCGTGCAAGCTATAACAATGACGAAAATATCGTTGAAATGGTCGAAAAGATCGTTCCGACATTCAGTCCTGTAGGCGATAAGCCAACAGGTAATGAAAAATATGGCAGAAACGCTGTTGCAGTTTCTGCGGCAAAATAATAAAAGATCCATATTTCAGCACTGCGGGGATTTCTGCGGTGCTGTTTTTATGCCTAAAATTTCACACTTTTTCTTGATGCTACTTGAAAAAAGGCAACTTATGTGGTATAATGAATAATGAATGTAAATTTGCGTAAAGGACTATTTCTATATGAAAAAATGGAGAATAAACAGACCTGACCCTGTGAAAGCTGCAGAGTTTATGAACAAGTGTGACTTGAAAAGCCTTACCCTAGACGTCATGACTTCAAGGGGTTTCACTGACTTTGACAGCCTTGCTGATTTTTTTAAAGGCGAAGAACTTAGTGATCCTTTTCTTATAAAGGATATGGCTATAGCCGCCGATGTGATAAACAAGGCGGTTGATCAGTATGACCTTATTTGTATTTACGGTGACTATGACTGCGATGGAGTTACGTCCACCACTATACTTTACAACTATCTTGAAAGCATGGGCGCAAACATTATGTACTATATTCCTGAGCGTGAGGCTGGATATGGCATGAACATGGAAGCTATTGAAATGCTTGCAGAAAAGGGTGTTAAGCTTATCGTCACTGTGGATAACGGCATTTCTGCGGTTGAGGAAGCTGAGCGTATTGCTGAGCTTGATATGGAACTTGTTATCACAGATCACCACCAGCCGCCTGAGAAGCTTCCGAGGGCAAGGGCTATCGTTAATCCGCATCGTGCAGATTGTCCTTCGTCATACAAAGACCTTGCTGGAGTTGGTGTAGCTTTCAAGCTTTGTGCTGCACTTGACGGCGGCAGTTACGACACTGTTATGGAACAGTATGCCGACATTTGTGCTATCGGTACAGTTGCGGACGTTGTGCCACTCACAGGGGAAAACAGAACTATTGTCAAGCGTGGTCTTGAATATCTTGCAAACACCGAAATATTGGGGTTAAACTATCTTATAGATAAAGCAAAGCTTGATAGAAATGCTCTTGACTCAACAGGCATTGCTTTTAGGATTGCCCCTGTTATAAACGCTTCGGGCAGATTTGGCTCACCACTTACAGCGGTAAAAACGCTTCTAAGCGAAGACCCGGAGGACGCTGAAAATTATGTTGACACTCTTTTAAATCTTAACGCCCAGCGCAAGCAGACGGAAACAGAGATAATGACAGAAATAGTAAACCATATAAACGCTCATCCTGAAACTCTTGACCATAGAGTGCTTGTGCTTTCAGGCAAGGGCTGGCACCACGGAGTAATTGGCATTGTTTCTTCACGCATTTTGGAATTTTACGGAAAGCCGAATGTTATAATCTCCATTGATGACGATGGAAACGCACGAGGCTCTGCGAGAAGCGTAAAGGGCTTCAATATATTCAAGTGTTTTCAGCATTGCGGAGAGCTGCTTGATAAATTTGGTGGACATGAGTGTGCAGGAGGTCTGTCGCTGAAGGCTGAGAACATCGAAAAATTCACTCAAATGGTGTATGAATACAGCGATCCTATGGAGAAATTCCCTAGCGTTGAGATTATAGCGGATAAGCTTCTTATGCCGCAGGATATCAACCTTGATAATGTAAAGGGTCTTGCAGCAATGGAGCCTTTTGGTGCAGAGAACCCTGCTCCCGTTTTTGCAATGCTTGGAGTAAGAGTGGATAAGATAATACCGCTGTCACAGGGCAAACATACAAAGATCGAGTTTTCATACGGAAGCTATAGAGGACAGGCTCTTATTTTCTCCCTTGCACCTGAAAAAGCTTGTTTCGCAGTTGGCGATAAGCTTGATATGCTCGTGGAGCTTGGAATAAATGTGTTCAATAACCGTGAGTCCATATCCATAAGAGTTATCGACCATAGATTGAGTGGAGTAAAGCAGGAAAGATATTTTGCGGCAAAGGATTGTTATGAAAAGCTCATGCGCGGGGAACAGCTTTCTGCAAGTTTTATAAGAAAAATAATCCCGACAAGGCAGGAGCTTATCGGCGTATATAAATACATAAGTGCAGTTAAGAATATTACGTTGGATAATCTTTTTATGAAAATATCAGGCGACAGCATGAATTATTGCAAACTGCATATTTGTGTTGATATTTTCCGTGATAAGGGTCTTATCGAGTTCAGACCCGCAACTATGAAAATAAGCTACGTTGTGCCGAAACAAAAGGTAAATCTTGAGGACTCTGAAACTCTTGTTAAGCTGAATGAAATGCTTGGAAAGGCAGGTAACTAAAATGTCAGATAAAGAGAATATTTTGCTTGATCCTGCTGAAATGGATAAGATAGAAAATATGCCTGAGATAAAAACTGTCAGTGAAGAAGATCTTCCTGCCGAAGCCGAGGTTAAAGAGCAGTTTGAAGAAAAGCCTGCTCCTACGGCTTCTCCTGACTATACCGACGCTGTGCCTGAAGCTTCAAAGCCTGAGCATATAGGTGAGAGGTCGGTGTGTTCCATTGATGCACTTATTCAGAAAATACTTGATGGCGAGAGGCAGTACGATCTGTCAAAAATCGTTTCCGCCTATGAACTTGCTGAAAAGTATCATCACAATCAGAAAAGAGAGTCTGGCGAGCCGTATATAACCCACCCGCTGTCTGTTGCATATATTCTTTTGGAGCTTGGCATGGATACTGATACTATTTGTGCAGCACTTCTTCATGACGTTGTGGAGGACACTCCATGCACTCTTGAAGAATTACAGAAGAATTTTGGCTCAGACGTTGCAATGCTTGTAAATGGCGTAACAAAGCTGAAAAAGGTAGAAACTTTCACCAAAGACGAGCAGAAAGCCGAGAATATCAGAAAAATACTCCTTGCAATGAGCGAGGATATTCGTGTTATTATCATAAAGCTTGCAGATAGACTTCACAATATGCGTACTCTTAATTATTGCAAAGATTCAAAACGCAGAACTATCGCCCATGAAACAATGAACATCTATGCACCGATAGCTCACCGCCTTGGAATACGCTCAATTAAAGATGAATTTGAAGATCTTGCTTTTTACTATCTTGATCCTTATGCTTATGCCGAGATAGACGAGCAAATGCAGCTCAGAAAGGGCAGCCGTGAACAGCTTGTTGAAAACATCAAGCACAAGATACATGACAGGCTTGAAAAGGATTTTGACCCTGTTCCCATTATCGAGGGTCGAGTTAAAAGCAATTATGGTATTTATAAAAAGGTATATCGTGACGGCAAGGAGATAGACCAGATATATGATCGTTATGCCGTAAGAATTATCGTCAATACAGTTACCGAGTGCTATAACGTACTTGGCATAATCCACGATATGTTCAGACCTATCCCAAACAGATTTAAGGATTATATTTCCACGCCTAAGGCTAATATGTATCAATCTCTTCACACAACTGTTATCGGCAGAGAGGGAATACCTTTCGAGGTTCAGATAAGAACATGGGAAATGCACAGAACGGCTGAATATGGTATCGCCGCTCACTGGAAATATAAAGAGGGCGTAAGGGGTAGCTCAAAGGACGATCAGCGCCTTGCATGGATAAGACAGATAATCGAGTCACAGCAGGAGTCAAACGACGTTGAGGAGATAGTAAGGGCTATCAAAAATGACCTTGCCCCTGAGGACGTCTTTGCTTTCACTCCAAAGGGCGATATGATAACACTGCCTGTTGGATCAACTGTTATCGACTTTGCTTACGCTATTCACACACAGGTGGGTCATAAGATGTGCGGCGCAAAGGTAGACAAGAAAATGGTGTCTTATGATTATCAGATAAAAACAGGCGAGATAATCGAGATACTTACTACCAACGTTGAAGGTCATGGTCCAAGCCGTTCATGGCTTAATATCTGCAAGACCAATGAAGCCAAATCCAAGATACGTTCATGGTTCAAAAAGGAAAGACGAGAGGAAAATATCTTTGAGGGAAGAAATGCTCTTGAAAGAGAGTTCCGCAGAAATAATATAAGAGTGCCTGAGGAAGAACTTGAGGACTTTCTCAAAATGGATATGCACAGACACAGTTGTGATACTCTTGATGATTTCTTTGCAGCCATAGGTTACGGTGGTGTTCAGCTTTCAAAGGTGATGCAAAGGCTGAAATCTGAGTATAATAAGAAATATGGTGAAAAGGCTCAGCCTGATACTTCTGACCTTGAAAATAAGATAAAGACTTCCAAAAATTCCACTGGTGTTATCGTTGACGGCATCGACAACTGCGCTATCAAGTTTGCACAGTGCTGTAATCCGCTTCCAGGTGATGAAATAGTCGGCTTTATCACGAGAGGTCATGGCATATCCGTGCATAAAAAGGATTGCGTGAACTATCTTTCGCAGAAAGATGATCCTGAAAATGCCGCACGTTGGATAAATGTTAAGTGGGAAAGTTCAGAAAAGCATACGGGCTATTTCAAGTGTACTTTGGATATCGTTGCGGTTGACAGAATAGGTCTGCTGGCAGACGTTTCGTCAGCGCTTGCAATGATCAATATTTTTATCTATGAGTCAACCTCAAGGGAACTGAAAAACGGCAATGCAATGCTTTCCGTAACTGTCAGCATTGCAGGAATGGAACAGCTCAACAATGTTATAAACAAGCTTCAGAAAATAAAGAACGTTATTTCTGTTGAAAGAAGCGGTAAATAAGAAAGGACAGATAATGAAAATATTTAGGCTCAAACCATTGAGTGTTTGTGAAACGAATAGTTATATTGTTGCAAGCGAAGAAAATAACTGCGTTCTTATCGATGCACCTGCCGACCCTGATTATATTCTCGGTGAGATAGAGAGTCACGGTCTTATGCTTAAAAAGATCTTTCTTACCCACGGTCATTTTGACCATATCGGTGCTGTGGCTGACCTTGTAGACAGGACAGGCTGCGAGGTGTATATCCACATTATGGATAAGCCTAAGCTTACAGATGACGCAGGAATGCTTGCTAATCTTTTCAGAATAAGAGGACACAGAAATTACACTGGCAAGGTCAATGTGTTTACAGAGGACGATATACTAAAGCTTGACGAACTTGAATTTGACGTGTTGGAAACGCCGGGACATACAAGCGGTTCTGTTTGTTTCATATGCGGCATGAATATGTTTTCGGGAGATACCCTATTTTCAAGAAGTGTTGGCAGAACTGATATGCCTGATGGAAGCAGCACTGCCCTTATGAAGTCGCTTATGAAAATAGCTGACCTTGGTGGAAATCTCACTGTTTACCCAGGTCACATGAATGTCACGACACTTGACGCTGAGAGAAAGTATAACCCATATCTCAGGCAGGCTGCGGAGGCTTTGAAATGACTCTGATATTCAGTGGCAACGATTATAAATATGAGCTTGAGGGAGTAATGAAGCTTTTTATCCCTGCAACGCTCTTTACCCACGTTTTTTCTGACAGCATAGATACAGAGGACGATTATGTGTTCGCTCAGAAAAAGGATAACGCTGACAATGTTTGTTTGAGCGTTAAGGTGAGATATGACGGCAAGACTTGCGAAAAAGAGGAGTTTGTGCATTTTGAAAGCGACATGGAACTTTCACTGTCAAGACTTCTTTTTAAGGCAATGAGCGAGATAACAGGCATTGTGCCGAAATGGGGCGTTATAACGGGAATAAGACCTGTGAAGCGTGTGAATGATATGCTCAGTGAGGGCATGAACAAGGCGGAGATATTTAAAGCCATGGAGAGCAGATATCTTTGCAGCGAAGAAAAGTGCAATATTGCATACAAAACTGCCATAACCCAGAAGCCTGTCCTCGATGAGCTTGAAAAGGACAGCTTTAGTCTTTATGTGTCAGTGCCGTTTTGTCCCACAAGATGCTCCTACTGTTCTTTCGTTTCGCAATCTATCGAGGGCTGTATGAAGCTTATCCCTGAGTATGTGAACAAGCTGTGTGAGGAGATAGTTTATACTGCGAAGATAACGAAAAAGCTTGGTTTAAAGCTTGACACCGTATATTTTGGCGGCGGCACTCCTACCACGCTCACTGCTGCTCAGCTTGACAGAGTTATGAAAGTCATTGCAAACAGCTTTGATATGTCAACTGTCCGTGAATACACTGTTGAAGCGGGAAGACCTGACACCATAACTGAAGAAAAGCTGAAGGTGCTTAAAGCAAACGGCTGTGGCAGAGTATCTATAAATCCACAGACTTTGAATGACAGCGTTCTTGAGGCTATTGGCAGAAAGCACACAACTGCACAGTTTTTTGACAGTTTTGACCTTGCAAAAAAAGTTGGCTTTGACTCTATAAATACCGATATAATCGCAGGTCTGCCAACAGACACAGTGGAGAGCTTTGAGAATACCATTGATAAGCTTATCGAGCTTGCTCCTGAGAATATCACTGTACATACACTTTCCATAAAGCGTGCGGCTAGGCTAAATCACAGTGGTGACAGGGAAGTGCTGAAAAATCCAGCCGATAAAATGGTAGAGTATGCCACAAAAAGACTTCTTGAAAGCGGCTATCTGCCTTATTATCTCTACAGACAGAAGAATATGCTTGAAAATCTTGAAAATATAGGCTGGACAAAGCAGGGCCACGAGAGTTTGTATAATATCTATATAATGGAAGAGGTTCAGACCATACTTGCAATGGGTGCAGGTGGCTCGACAAAGCTTGTTGACAAAGAGGGCGGACGTTTGGAGCGTGTGTTCAATTACAAATTTCCGCTGGAATACAATAAGCATTTTGAGCTTATGCTTAAGCGAAAAAATGAGATAGAGGAATTTTATGCTAAAGAAAAATGAGATTATCAGGCTTGAAATAAGCGGTATGACAAATGAGGGCAACGGAGTAGGAAAGCACGAGGGCATTGCTGTTTTCGTGCCTTTTACTGTTATTGGCGACGTTATCGAATGCAGGATAGTCAAGGTCTGCAAAACGTATTGCTATGGCATTATCGAAAATATTGTAAGTGGTTCGGTTGAAAGAACGAAGAACGATTGCCCTGTTTATTCAAGGTGTGGCGGTTGTTGTTTTCGTCACATGAGCTATGAGGAAGAATGCCGTGTAAAAGAGCAGTTCATAAAGGATTCATTTGAGCGTATTGGTAAGCTTTATCCTGAATATGACAGCTTTGAGGGTTGTAAACAGCTTGTTGGCTATCGCAACAAGGCGCAGTACCCTGTAGCAGAGCAGGACGGCAGGGCAGTTTGCGGATTCTATTCAAGGCGTTCTCATCATGTATGCGATCACACCGATTGTGCATTACAGCCTGCTGTATTCAAGGCAATAGCCGATGAAATAATGGCATATGTGAACGAGCGTAAGATAAAGGCATACAACGAGGAAACGGGAAGCGGTCTGCTCAGGCATATTTATCTCAGGCGTGGCGAACACTCAGGCGAGATAATGGTCTGTCTTGTTATAACCGACCTTAAAAAGCGTGGCGTATTTGACGCGCTTGTGGGTGAGCTTTGCAAAAAATATGCTGATATAAAGAGTATAGTTTTCAATGAGAATAGCCGAAAGACCAACTGTATACTTGGACAGAAGCTTGTTACTGCGTATGGAAGCGACACGATACACGATACCATGTGTGGAAATGATATAGAGATATCACCGCTGTCATTTTATCAGGTAAATACAATTCAGGCGGAGCGACTTTATGAAATTGCCGCAGATTATGCTCAGCTGACAGGAAAGGAAACTCTTCTTGATCTTTACTGCGGTGCAGGAACGATTGGTTTGTCAATGAGCAAAAAGGTGAAAAAGCTCATAGGTGTTGAGATAATACAATCTGCAATAGACAATGCAAAACGAAATGCCGCAGCAAACAATGTCACAAATGCGGAATTTATATGTGGCGACGCAGGAAAGATAGCAGAGATACTTTACAGCCGTGGCGAGCGACCAGATGTGATAATAGCTGACCCTGCAAGAAAGGGCTGCACTAGGGACGCACTGGAGTACATGTCAAAAATGTCCCCTGACAGGATAGTTATGATATCCTGCAATCACGCTACTGCTGCTAGGGACTGTTCTGTGCTGGAAGAGTTGGGGTATAAGACGGTCAAGGTCAAGGGCGTGGATCTGTTTGGCAGGACGGGGCATGTTGAGTGCGTGGTTCTGTTGACTAAAGTACATAAGTAAAAGTGTGAAAATGGCTTGAAATAATGGGATTTCGATAGTTTTGGTTACTGAAAATACTACCTTTGAAAGCACCCTAAAAGTCTTGAAAATCTAGGAAATTTTATAGTTGGATAGACAGGAATATTGAGATTATGTCGATTATACAGAAGTGTTTACTTGTGATTTATGGAAAAGCGAGAGTAGAAATAGACTAATAATCATTTGAAAAATGTTGAATTATAATTAGGCTATTTCAGAAAGGAGAGGTGTTTATGCCTGGCAAAGTGAGAGTAATTCCGGCTAATACAAATGAGCCGATGAAACATGTTGTCATCTATGCTCGTGTGAGTTCTAACACTATGGATCAGCTTGAGAGTCTTAAGGCACAAGTTTCAGGGCTGACAAAATTTATATCTGGGCATAACAACTGGAAACTTGTCGATATTCATATAGATATTGCATCTGCTAAAAAAGATTCTTCTCGTCCTGCCTTCCATCAAATGATAGAAGAGTGTAAAGCGGGACTTACGGATATAGTTGTGGTAAAAAGCATCAGTAGACTTGGAAGAGATACTGTAGAGGTGCTTGATGCAATAAATACTTTAAGAGAGTCACAAGTGCGAATTATTTTCAAACAAGAAGAACTGGATTCATTAACAGTGGGAAGTTCATTATTGATATCCACCGTTGAAGCTTGCACACAGGCTGAAAATGAAACACGAAGTGCTAATATAAAATGGGGCATTAAACAAAGAGCTAGTAACGGCAGCTTGGGGTTCTATCGTAGAAAATGCTATGGCTATGATAAGGACAAGAATGGTGATCTTGTAATCAATAAAGAACAGGCAGAAGTTGTTAAGCTGATTTTCGATTTGTATCTTGGTGGTAAAAGCGTATTAGGCATTGTTAAGGAACTGAAAGAAAGGAGTATCAAATCTCCTACAGGAAAAGATAACTGGCCAAAACGTTCTATAGAAGAAATGCTGAGTAATGAAAAGTACATAGGTGTTTCGGTTGTTAATGTAGGCGGCAAAGAAGGTCAGATTTATAAATTGAACAATTCTCATCCAGCAATCATTTCAAAAGAAATGTTCGATGCTGTTCAGGAAGAAAAGCTGAAACGCAGCAATATAGTTGCTGATGAGAATGGAATACACAGAAATACTACGAAGTATAGTTCGAAGAATAAAAACCGTATTTTAACATAAAATAGGAGGTTTGAAGATGTCAAATTATGCATATAGAGATATAGAAAGAAAAATAGTACTATATTCAAGTCAAGCTATAAAAGAGGATAGAAATGAGACTTTTTATTGCCCCAATCCGAAATGCGAAGCTAAACTTTACATTTGTGCTATAGAAGGAAGTAAAAGTGCTTATTTTAGAGCTACAAAACCAATGTATAAACATATCTTGAATTGTCCATTTGGAACTAGCAGTTCGGAATTCGATAAAAATAAATTTGATGAGTCAGAATTTGTTTTTAATAATGCAATTGATGGTCTTCTATCTGTAACTGGAAATCCTAAAGAAGAAAAGAAAATTGTTGGACATAGCATTGGAGAGCCGAAAGCACATCCACTAAGGACACTAAAGCAAATTTATTCTATGTGTAAGAGTATGCCAGTAAATTCGAAATATGGTGATAAAGAAATAGGAGAAATGTTATTGGATGATAGAAGTGAATATAGATATCCTAGGGGCTGTTTTGACAAGAAGATAATTGAGGCAGCTGTTAAAGGAAAGTTATATGATAACGAAAAGAAAGAAATCTATTTAGTCGCTCCTATGTATAGCCACAACTATTCTTTTATATTATCATTTTTTGATGAAATCACATATAAAACTATTCGTTCTGAGATATATAATAACAGAGATAAGATTATAGTTGTTGCCGGCGAATGGAAATCGTCAGGTATATATAATTCTTTTATCACACATGTATATGGAAGAAAGCAAGTTGCTATTATAAAATAGCCTAATCAAGATGAATATGGAAATACAAGAAAATGCTGGAAAATCAACTTATCAAGTCAGTTTGAAATAGCCTAAAAATCTAACGTTGAGTGTGTATGTTTGCTGACTAAAGTACAGAAGTAAAAGTGTAGAAATATCGAGAAATAGTAAGGTTTCCGAGGATAGGAGTATAAACTTCAGTACCCGGAAACTTTTAAATTGTGGGTAAGACAGAACTTGTCCACTATGTTAAGAAAGGATAGTTGAGGAGACACTTTAGATATTTGATAGAGTTGAGTAGATAGAATTACTCTCTTGATTTTTATAGCGCAGTGCGCTATAATTAACTAAGATTGATAAAGGAGCATGATGGTAAATGATTGATGTTAAAAACAAGTCTCTTGATGGAATGACTTTTATAGATTTATTTGCTGGATTGGGAGGTTTTAGATTAGCATTAGAATCTTATGGAGCAAAATGCATTTATTCAAATGAATGGGATAAGCCTGTCCAAGAAGTATATTATGAAAATTTTGGGGATATGCCGGAAGGCGATATTACACTGGTAGATGAGAAGAGCATACCAGATCATGATATTTTATGTGCGGGATTTCCTTGCCAAGCTTTCTCAATAAGTGGAAAACAACGTGGTTTTGAGGATAGCAGAGGAACTTTGTTCTTTGATGTGGCGAGGATAGTAAAAGAAAAGAAACCCAAAGTTGTTTTTATGGAAAATGTGAAAAACTTTGCTACACACGATGGTGGAAAAACACTTGAAGTGGTTAAGGGAACAATGGAGGAATTGGGCTATACATTTTATCAAAAAGTTTTAAATGCTGTTAATTATGGTGTTCCTCAGAAACGAGAAAGAATTTATATGGTGTGTTTCAGAAACGATTTACTCATTGATGATTTTAAATATCCAAAACCTTTTAAATTAACTAGACACGTTGAAGATTTTCTTCTTTCAGATGAATCGATGGTGGAACATTTATATGTAGATAGACCGGATACTTATTTTAATGGAGTTCAAGACACTGAATATAGTGATAAATCCATACGATTAGGAATAGTTAATAAAGGTGGACAAGGTGAAAGAATTTACAGCATTAAAGGGATTGCAATAACTTTATCTGCTTATGGAGGAGGCGTTTTTGCGAAGACTGGTGGTTATTTGATAAATGGGAAAACTCGAAAACTGCATCCTCGAGAATGTGCAAGAATTATGGGGTATCCAGACACATATAAAATATGCAAAAGTGCCAACCAAGCCTATAAACAATTTGGCAATTCGGTAGTTATTGATGTGTTGCAATTGATAACCAGAGAAATAGGTGTTGCTATGGAGGGTAAATAATTATGAATGAGGTGGAATTTAGAAACTGGTTAAGTAGAAATGGTGTGAAGCCCAAAATTGTTGGGGATACAATTTCTAGGTTAAAACGGATTGAAAGAGAAATTGAAAACTGCGATATTGATGAGCAATATCGCAGTGATAAATGTGAGCATTTATTAAATCTCTTTTTGAATATGGGCAATAATGACGAAATGAAACAATGTCCTAATGCACAGTTTCCTATTGGAAAGTATTATATGAGTACATATCGTCATGCCATTAAGCAATATATTCAGTTTTGCGATGAAATGTTACAATAGCTCTGACCTAAATTTTTCTAAGTCGGATGCTAATTGTTCCTGCTTTACATTTATTGTAAAGATAACATTTTTGTTACGAGTGTTTGAAAGTTGTTTGACTTCAAAGAGGCCTTCATCAGTCTGCGGGGATAAGTAATAGGTGTAGTTTCCTAATTCAAATCTAACCTTAGAAAGACTGGCAGGAGCATCGGCAAACAACTTTTTCTTTCCTTTTACCGTTTGTTTGTAAACATCGGTGATTCCAAATTTATTTTTTAGAGCTGATATTACGGCATCAACATATTTTCCTGATGGTTCGCTTGATCCACTCTTTTTAATTCTGAAGTTTGCCGATACTTCAAAATATTCACCGAATTTTTCAATAGGACAGATAAGCATATGATTTCTTTTGCTTATTACATACTTGACTTTCTTTTCTCTATAATGACCAATAATCCACTGAGTAAAAATATCAGGGTCTATGTTTAGTACTTCGCCGGCGGTTCCTGCGGCATTGAATCTATCATAGTCTTGATTCATATAAGCAATCATTAACTCTGTCATTTCGTTTGGTAGACTTTTGTTACGAGGAGAAAAAATAAATGTTTTAGAAGCATCATCTGGCAATAAAACAAACTGTCCTGATTGTGCTGCAGTATCTTTTGCTTCAATAAAAAATGCAGAATGACCATTAATAATTACTTCAATATCCGATCCAGTAGAGTCGGCAGTATCATGATGAAAAAATTCTATACCATCTTTTCCATAGCTCGTTCTTAAATATTCTAAACTGTCTAATTCAAATTGTTCACCTGGTCTCATTATTAGTACCTCTCTTTCATTTTTTGTGTTTTTATAAGTCGTAAGCGGGTTATCATTATCATTCAATAATTTTATAATGGACTGACCGAGTAGTTTGATAACATTTACAGTCATTGCATTGCCCGCTTGCATAAGTAGATGTCTATCGGTAACTTCGTCTTTTACTTTATCTGCATAATTTCTTGGGAACCCTTGAAGAAGGAGTGCTTCATAACCAGTCAATTGATAAATAGTACGGTTCTTAACATATAAGACACCATCACGTTGGGCTCTTAGGGTAGGACATTTGCCATCGTAAATTCGCAAATCGTTCATCCTAGTATCAATTATTTTTCCTTCCATTTCCTTAATATCCGCTACTGTATATTTTCCGTTATTTGTAGGGTTATTAAGATAATATGACAATATTTCAAGACGATACTCAGATGCCACATTATCATCAATTAAATAATCAGATAGTGGCGGTTTTTCCACTGGTTTTGGCCATTGAAACTTATTTATGTCGACATTTAAATCTTTTCTAATGCCAACAAAATATACACGCTGTCTCATTTGAGGAACACCATAGTCTAGACTTGTTAAAACCTTATAAACAACATCATATCCTGCATTATTTAATTCATTAATTATAATCTTTAAGGTATTTCCTTTATCATGTGTTACTAAGCCTTTAACATTCTCGAAAAGAAAACATTTAGGTTTACTTTCTTCTAAGATTCTGACTAGATGAAATATAATTTGTCCTCTATCATCAGAAAAGCCCTCTTTTCTGCCGATTACAGAAAATGTTTGGCATGGGAATCCTGCAATCAGCATATCATATGTGGGCAAGTTCTCGGTTTTGATTCGTTTTAAATTGTAAAAATATTGTTCTCCGTCTGTATCATGCATGAGGGTGTATGTACGAACAGCGAGTTTACTTGTATCAGAATAACCAACGCATTTTAACCCAGCTAGTTCTAACCCCAATCTTCCACCTCCAATACCAGAACAGAGATCAAGAAATGTTGTTATATTACTCATTAGATTAATGCTCCTCTCTTTCTGAAGAAGTGTTAATTATATTTTCTAATTCAGATTCACTAATATTTAAGAAGACCGCAAACTTATTGATATTTGCTTTAGTGGGGATTAAATATCCATTTTCATATCTTCCATAATACATAGTAGTCCATCCAAGTTCTCTCGCAACATCCGCTTTTGACATTTTCCTTTGTAGACGCCTGTGTTTCAGCATATTAGTGAATTTGGACATGTTTTATAGCCTCCTGTTCATCATCATATCGAAATGTTGACCTTGACCCATATGACGGAATATGCTTTCAAATATTCTGCGACAGCTGTCGGTATCAATGCTTGCATGAATGAAATTTAAACCGTCAGATATTCTGTCATTGCTAGTACAGAGATATTGAAGTAATGATGATGCCATATGTAAGTCTGAATAGTCTTCTGTACCATCTGGTAGTTTTTTGACAAAATCCTTTCTGTGCTGTTTAAGTATGATGTCTTTAATATCGACACCGCTGTACCCGCATAATTGTAAGAAGTAATAGTCCAAAATTTGTCTTATTACATTTACAAGTGTATTAGGGGATGACACTTCCTTGTATGTGTCCCAAAGGGCAGCATAGGAATTTTGTATTGGATTCCTATTTTCAATAATAGAAGGTGTTTCACGATTCTTTTGAATGCATGGAATTACATCTGAACTATTATCAATCTTTACAATTTCAAAGAACGATACGAAACGATAATGCTGTGCCTGATTATAAGTGACTTCTTGATGGAAGAAAGCATTATGTGTCAGGATAAACAGCTGTTTAATATAATCCTTTGGATGCTCTTTTGTTACATAGTCAGGATTACATATTGCAATCATGTCACGCACTAATGCACCAACTACAAATAGAGTAGAACTATCCATACTAGAAACAGGGTCATCTATTACCACAATTTTATCTCTAACCACTGAATCGGCTTCTAAACTGCCGAGAACCAATTGATGGAAGTAAAGAAAAGCAATAAAGTTTCTTTCCCCTTCGCTTAGGTTTTCTGCGACTTTTCCTGTTTCGGTACGGATTACCTCATAAACATTTGGCGTATCTTCTTTTTCACGAAGGAAGAAGCCTTGGAATCCTGTATCAGCGAGCAAGGTGTTAATTCCTTCTACAGCAGCACTTGTATTGACAACATTCTTTCGTAAATCAGATATTGTTTTACGAAGTGCTTTAACATTGCTATTAGCTGTATTCTTTTCTGTAGTCAGTTTGTCAATTTCCTTCTGTAAGTCACTACGGCTGTCACGATATTTCTGAATTTCATCTGATAGAACAAATGCAAGATAGTGCATAACATCAGCCTTACACTGCGGTTGTTTCTTTGTTCGGTCATTAACAATATCATTATTTTCACGAATTTTTTCATTCATGGCATCAATTATATCGTTTAATTCTTTGATAATGCTTGTTAAGTCCTCAATCTCAATAACCAAATCTGGATGAGCTATTTTTTCATTAAAACGTTGTGCATTAACTTCTGCTTTTGCCTTAAATGTTTCAAATAGCTTAGCGTATGCTGCTAATTCATCTTTTATTTTTGGATAAGCATTATTAAGATTACTGTTATATGTACGCCACATATTGTTGATGGCATTTCCGTAATTTGCCTTATAGCTCTTTAGCGTTGATAAATCAGCTTCGTATTCTCGGTCAAAACAACGTGCTATTTCTTCTTCAAAATTTTCAGGAAGATCTCTTTGACAGTACGGACATTTTCCGTCTGCACTTGTATGATATTCTTCGTGACCTTGACGAACCCAATCGGTCGCATTAATTGCTCTCATGAAATTGGCAAAAGGACTATCACTACTGCTCATAATTTTCTTGCTTAAAATAGATGAAGTAGGTAGTGTGTTTGCATCACCCTTATACATTTCTGGGTAGGTAGTAGCATCGTTACTGAATGCGGCTTCAACCATTGCAATTAACGAAACTTCATCAAAGTTTTTGGGAGATGTCTCTTGCAATAATGCTTTTGCAAAGCCGTCCTTTGTCTTTTTACCAGCTAAGGCAGCTTCTACCGCTTTTCTGAAATCCTTCGTCTTTTCCCAACATATGTTCTGAAAAGTTTCATATTGCTTTTTTAATAAGCCTTCTTGCTCACCAAGTTTTGTAGAAGCATCCGAAAATGCAGATTGAGCCACTCCAAGATTAGCGGTGGCATCTTCTATCTGCTTTTGAACCTGTGCGTTTTGTTCGCTGATTGTAAAGACTCCGGGCATATCACCATAACTTGCAATATTCTTTTGAATGAATTCTTCATTGTAAACGAGCATTAGATAGTCATCGGCCGTATGACCGGAATCCCATTGAAGATCAGTTTTTTCTTTCAGTACCTTTGCTACGGTAGATTTACCACATCCGTTGTTGCCAAACAAAAAGTTAATATAAGACGGTGTAAATGACTTATCGTGAAAGGTAGCCTGATTAAGCGATACCTTTGTTATCACTGATTGTAATTTTTCATTCATAGGCATACCTCCTAAAATTTATTCTTTGATGCGGCCTTCACGCACCCATTGATCTACTTCGGAAATTTTGAATTTGTACATTTTTCCTGCTTTATAAAAAGGGAGTTTTCCACTTTTAACCCATATTCGGATAGTGTCTTTGCTAACACTAAGGTGGTCTGCTATATCTTCAAGATTTACCCATTTTTCAGATTCTTGATTAATTTCTGTCATGTTGTCCTCCAAATCTATAATGACGGAATAAGAAGACTAATTCCTTTTAGCTTCAATTCCTCGACAATGTTTACATTTTTAATTGCCCAATGTGTTCTATCAAATTCATTTAATTTTTCTGTACCTCGCAAGTCTAATTCTGTAATCATATTACTTAATGTTTCTTGTGGAATTGGGCACATTGGTAATGATTGAAAATAGATTTTTAAATCACCGTTGTGCATCTGCTGTATTTTAGTTATAAATCCATATTGTGCAATTTGTGGACCTGTAGGTATTGTTTCAGGAGGGCTATATCTATAGTTCTCCGAGGCAAATATACACGGATACGACATAATTTCTGCCTTTGCTTCATCTGTAAATGTAGCAAGGCGATCGTGTATATTTTTTGCAGTTCCTTCATTAATCGTCAATGCTCTTTTAACATCAACAATGAAATATGGTTTATCGTATTGTTCTCCGAGAATAACGAATAGATTAAAATAATCCATATTAATCGTTTTTTGAATATATGTCGGAGTTCCTACCATGTTATTACTTGTTGGAAGCATAATATTGACGGTTGTACTACTGACATTTTGTGCCAAGCCAATATTTGTTCCCGTACCGTTTTGTTCGAAAGTATAGGTATTTTTTCTTTCGGTAGGAAGAGATGATTCTTTTGCTGCAATATCCAACTCGTTTTTCACTCAGCATCGACCACCTTTCCATTTTTAATAACTACATTAGTTGCTTGTCCAATATTGATCCCATTTCCAGTTTGGTTGAATATAAACTGGTTATTTATTATAGGTTGAGAACTTTCCGATTTTGATTTTTCTGTATCCAAATCTACGCTATTGATAATTTCAACCTCGGTTTCTTCTTTAATATTTTTAATATGCTCTTGTTCAGCATCATCTGTAATTTCACAGGTGGTGCTTATTTTTATTTTATGGTCATAAGATGTACCAATTTTTGATTCAAATGTGTGCCGTTGTCCTTTAATTTCAGGCTCTTTTTGCCAAGCAGATAAAGTATCAAATCCAATGCTATTATCTTTTCTATTCACAATAATGAAATGCCAAATTCCGAGTAGAAGAGAATAAAGATTTATTTCAGAAGATGCTAATAAATCATTCTTATTCATTGGTTTCCCATCTTCTTTGGCATAAAACATGGCATCTTCTGTACTGAAATCTTTCTTTATTAAATTCAAGCAGCTAAATACTAATCGTCTCATACATGGTTCGGATTCTGTATTTAGGAATGACTCCACTATATCTACCATTTTCTTTAGAATCGAAGGATAGTTACGCTTGATTTTATCGTCAAAGGCAGCAATTAATGCATCATTTAAGAATGGGAGATAGTCTGCATTTGATTTTTTGCAAGCTTTATAAAGAGAAGTGTCTGTTTCAAAGGTAGTGCCATAACCCTCATTAAAAGCCGGATCAACAAGTAATATTAATTCCTTAAATAAAAATCGTTGTGCTAAACCATCGCTACCGGATATTAAAAGTTGTTTTTTAGATTTACTACGCTTTTCACGAAGAAGGAGTGTAAGGAAAGTTCCTCCGCAAAGGCGTGGATAGTTATCATTCATATCAATTTGCCTCCTGCAAACTCTTGTTTTGAAAAGAAAAAACCTTACAAACCTTATAAACCATTTAATGTAAACCTAACAAACATCAAGTTGTCCTTAGAGAGATTTCTCTAAGGATTTTTGTTTATTTGGATGTTAGCGGTTTGTCTGTAATTCATATCAAATCATATCAAATTTAATTATATCAGACTAACTAGTGAGTTACAAGACCAGGCACTCTTCAAAGATGTAAATCTTTTATGAACAGTTAAATCTTTAGAGTTTGATCTCTCTGCAAATTACAGAAAGGCAGGGATTTCAAATGAAATTAAAGATTCGTTACGAGAACGAATTCCAGACCGTTGAGCTGGATGCAGAGGCAACAGAGAAGATGTGGGTAAGCTTATCACTCGAATGTGATGATGACATGACCCAAGAAAAACGAGAAGAACGCATTCAAGAGGAGTGGGACGAGCAATTCAATAAACCCGAATACAACATTTACCACAGAGAGACACGTCATCTTGGAGATGCAGTGTTCAGAAACAAAGAGGGTGTTGTTGAAGTTAACACCGGAGAAGCTCTTATTCGAAAAGCTGCGGATGATTCTATTTTTACCAAAGATATGGACGAGCTTGAGCATCAAATGGAGTGTGAATATCAAGACAAACGTTGTCGTGATTTTATCCGTTCACATTTATCACTGGCACAGGCAGATATGGTTATTGCCATTGCTCTTGAAGGTAAAACTGCATCTGAATATGCATCCCTCATTGGTGATAATGCAAACAATGTCAGCCATCGTTATAGACGTGCTTTGAAGAAATTAAAAAAGTTTTTCTAAAAAAAACGTCCTTTTGGCAGCTCTCCCGTGGCTAAACAGTAGGGAGAGTTGCTCCCAGAATAAACGAAAGGAGTAGTTCATATGGAATTACAAATTTTTAATAGCATAGAGTTTGGCTCTATTAGAACAACAATTGTTGACGGTGAAATCATGTTTGTGGGAAAAGATGTTGCAGACATTCTCGGATACCAAAACGGTAGTCGAGATATCAACCGTCATGTAGATGAGGAAGACAGATTTAAAGTCATGTTTTTTGACGGTAATCAAGATAAGGAAACAATCATCATAAATGAATCCGGTCTTTATAGTCTTATCCTTTCAAGCAAGATGCCTAATGCAAAGAAGTTCAAACGATGGGTGACATCAGAGGTTCTTCCGACAATTAGAAAGCACGGAGTATTTGCAGTTGATGAGGTGCTTACTAATCCGGATATTCTTATTAATGCATTGACTGAATTAAAGAGAGAACGTGAGGAAAAATCGGTATTGCAGCAGACGATTGCAATTCAGAATCAGCAGATCATAGAAATGAAACCGAAAGCCAGTTATTACGATGTGGTCCTTAATTGCAAAGATTTAGTAGCAATTTCTGTTATCGCAAAAGACTATGGTTGGACAGCAAATTACATGAATCAGTATCTTCATGAAAAAGGCATTCAGTTCAAGCAAGGAAAGAAAATCTGGCTCTTGTATAAAGAGTATGCAGAGATGGGACTTACTTCGACAAAGACACATACCTACAGCGGCTCTGATGGTTCAACCCATTCAAGATCACATACTTACTGGACGCAGAAAGGACGATTGTTCATTTATGATCTTTTAAAGAAAGATGGAATATTGCCAATTATGGAGCAGGAGGATTAAAAGATATGGGTGTTGATAAGTTTAATCACGAAGGGTACTTTGACCCGACCACATACGAGGCTCTTACTAACATCCACCGTGAGGAAATGGCAGCTGATAAAAAGGTTGCCTATCTTCCTTTGGTGTATGTGTGCAGTCCGTATGCAGGTGATGTTAAAACCAATGTAAAGAATGCAAAACGATACAGCAGATTTGCTGTTGATGAAAATGCTATCCCGGTAACACCTCATCTTTTATATCCACAGTTTATGGATGACGGTAATGAAGCTGAAAGAGAGATGGCTATGCATTTCAATTATGTACTTCTTGGCAAATGTACAGAGGTCTGGGTCTTCGGTGGTGTGATAAGCCGAGGTATGGCTCGTGAGATTGGTGTTGCCAAGAAAAGAAGAATGAAGATTAGATGGTTTAGCCAGGATTTGAAGGAGGTCGGAGAATATGATTAATTTTACTGTTTATTCAGCAGACTGTGTCGGCAACAGCGGTAACTGTCTGTATCCTAACAAGATGATTGTTTCCGACAAGGAATCCTTTATTAAAGCAACGAAGATGGATCATGTAACTGCAAAGTACAAGGGAAATTATCGAAGTAAGGATAACTTTGAATCCTCCGACTGTATTCCTCTTGACTGTGACAATGACCATTCGGACAACCCGAATGAATGGGTAACTCCTCTTGATATAGCACTTGAAATACCGGGAGTTGCTTTTGCTGTATCTTACAGCAGACACAACAACCTTCCAAAGGGGGATAAGTCTGCTAGACCAAGATTTCATATCTTCTTCCCTATTGAGATTGTATCGGATGAGCAGGAGTATGCAGATATGAAACGAAAGATTGCAGACGCTTTTCCTTATTACGATACCAACGCATTAGACTCTGCAAGATTCCTTTATGGAAACAACTCTGATGAAGTGGAGTTCTATGAGGGTGATAAAACCATTCTTGATTATCTGGAAGAGGATGATTTTGCTGATTTCGATGCAAGCCTTGAGCAAGTGCCGGAAGGTCAGCGTAACAGTACTATGAGTCACATTGCCGGAAAGATTATCAAGAGATATGGAAATACAGAAGATGCTTATCAGATATTCCTTAAGAAGGCAGAACTCTGTAATCCACCACTTCCTGAAAGTGAACTCAAGGTGATATGGAGAAGTGCATCGAAGTTCGGTAACAAGGTGTCAAACCAGGAAGGCTACATTCCTCCTGAACAGTACAACTCTGACTGCAGATTAAAGCCGAATGATTTCTCGGATGTGGGACAGGCTACCGTTCTTGCAACTGAGTATAAGGATATCCTTCGCTATTCCCCATCGACTGATTACATGGTCTACAACGGCAGTTTCTGGGAAGAGTCAAAACCAAAGTCCCAGGGTGTTTCCCAAGACTTGACGGAAAGACAGCTTGCAGAGGCTGAAACCGAAATGAAGAAGGCTATGGATGAACTTGTAAAGAATGGTGGCATGGAAATTCTTGTATCCGTGGGCCCGAAAAAAGCTGTGCAGATGTTCAATAAACAGCAGGCTCATGCTTATGAGATGTATGAAGATGCTTCTGTCTATAAGAAGTATGCCATTAAGAGAAGAGATACGAAGAACATTGCTGCCACATTAAAAGAGGCTCGTCCGATGCTAGAGGTGGAACAGAGAAACCTTGATGCCGATGAGTTTATGCTGAACACACCGACTCTTACCTATGATTTAAGACAGGGTATTAAGTTTCCAATAGAACACAGACCAGAACATTTCATCACAAAGCAGACAACCGTTGACCCATCAAGTGATGGAGCAGACATCTGGGCAGCTGCACTTGACACCTTCTTTTTAAAGGATACCGACCTTATTGATTATGTTCAGAGAATGGTTGGTCTGTCAGCAATCGGCAAGGTGTATGTGGAGGCACTCATTATCGCATATGGAGAAGGCCGCAATGGTAAGTCTACATTCTGGAATGTTATCGCAAGGGTTCTTGGTACATATTCAGGAAAAATCTCTGCCGATATGCTTACCGTTGGATGCAGAAGAAATGTCAAGCCAGAACTTGCCGAGGCAAAGGGTAAGAGAATGCTCATTGCAGCAGAACTTGAAGAAGGTATGAGATTGAATACTGCCAATGTAAAGCAGCTTTGTTCTACCGATGAAATCTATGCTGAAAAGAAGTATAAAGATCCGTTTTCATATACTCCCACACATACACTTGTGCTTTATACCAACCACCTGCCAAAGGTTGGTGCGATTGATAAAGGTACCTGGAGAAGACTTATCGTTATTCCGTTTGATGCCAAGATAGAAGGAAGTGCTGATATCAAGAACTATGCAGACTATCTGTTTGAAAAGGCAGGTGGTGCAATCCTTACATGGGTTATCGAAGGTGCAAGAAAGGTAATCGCAGACAACTATAAGATTGACCCGCCACAGAAGGTGCGTGATGCTATTGAGCATTATAAGGAAAGTAATGACTGGCTTTCCTACTTTTTAAGTGAACGCTGCGAACTTGATCCTGCCTATGTGGCAAAGTCGAGCGAGGTATATAACGAGTATCGAATCTTCTGTACCCAGGTGGGTGAGTTTACAAGAAGTACAACTGATTTCTACACAGCCTTGGAAACGGTCGGATTTGAAAGATACCGCGACCGTAAAGGCAGATACATTAAAGGCTTAAGACTCAAGACGGACTTTATGGAAGAAGAGTAATGACAGTAGGTGTGACAGTTAATGACGGCTATTTACTATCCTTTTCTATAGAGTAAAAAAATTAAGTCTATATATAAGTATAGGAAATGACAGTCTTACCCTGTCACACCATCAAATTCAGCATCGATGGAGGTGGCACGAATGCGTGAAAAAGAAGTAGAGCAGAAACTTGTAAAGGCTGTAAAGCTTGCAGGTGGTTTCTGCATCAAATTTACATCTCCCGGATTTGACGGAGTGCCGGACAGACTGGTTCTTCTTCCAAAAGGGAGAATGGCTTTTATAGAACTCAAGGCTCCTGGCAAGAAACCGAGAGCCTTACAAAAAAGAAGAATGAAACAGTTATCAGCTTTGGGGTTTACCTGCTATGTGGTTGATAACACTGATGTGATTGGGGGTGTCATTGATGAAATACAATCCTCATGATTATCAGACTTATGCAACAAACTTTGTACTGGAACATCCTGTGGCAGCAGTCCTTTTAGAAATGGGACTCGGAAAGAGTGTGATTACCTTAACGGCTATATTTGAACTTCTCTATAACCGATTTGAAGTTGGAAAGGTTCTGGTCATTGCACCCCTCCGAGTAGCAAGAGATACATGGCCTGCTGAAATAGAAAAGTGGGATCACTTAAAGGGACTGACCTATTCGGTGGTTATAGGTACAGAGTCGGAGCGAAAAGAGGCATTAAGAAAAAGTGCAGGTATTTATCTTATCAACAGAGAAAATGTGGACTGGCTTATCAACAAGAGTGGCTTTCCATTCGATTTTGATATGGTTGTAATAGATGAATTATCGTCATTCAAGTCGGCATCGGCTAAACGATTCAAGAGCCTTCTTAAAGTAAGACCAAAGGTAAAAAGAATCGTGGGTCTTACAGGAACTCCAAGCAGTAATGGACTTATGGATTTATGGGCAGAGTTCAGAATCCTTGACATGGGAGAAAGGCTCGGAAGATACATCACACATTATCGTATGAATTTCTTTGTGCCGGATAAACGAAATCAGCAGATGATATTTTCCTATAAACCAAGACCTGGTGCGGAAGATGCCATCTACAGACTGATATCGGATATTACGATTTCCATGAAGTCAGCAGATTTCCTAAAAATGCCTGAATGCATTATGAACGAAGTGGAAGTAAAGCTTTCAGAAAAGGAATGGTCTGTATATGACGAATTAAGACAGGAAATGGTGGTGTCTCTAGAAGATGAAGAGATTGATGCTGCAAATGCAGCTGCTCTTTCAGGCAAACTTCTGCAGATGGCTAATGGTGCTATCTATAACGAAGAAAAAGAGGTCTTCCATATTCATGACCGTAAGCTTGATGCACTTGAGGACTTAATTGAAGGTGCAAATGGCAAACCTGTACTTGTGGCTTACTGGTATAACCACGATTTGGAGCGAATCAGGGAAAGGTTCAAGGTTCGTGAAATCAAGACTTCAAAGGATATCAGAAATTGGAATAACGGTGATATACCGATTGCCGTAATTCATCCTGCGAGTGCCGGACATGGCTTAAATTTGCAAAGCGGTGGTTCGACCCTTATATGGTTTGGTCTTACTTGGTCATTGGAACTCTATCAGCAGACCAATGCAAGGTTATGGAGACAGGGGCAGAAATCCACAGTTGTCATACACCACATTATTTCAAAGGATACCATTGATGAAGATGTGATGAAGGCACTAAGGCTCAAAGAGAAAACACAGACAGATCTTATCGATGCGGTTAAGGCGAGAATCGGAGGTGGTGTGGATGCAAGGCAATGAGTTTTTAAACAGACCTTTTATTCTGAATAATAAAATCAACGATAAGAAGATTAAGCTTGGATTTTACAGAGAATTGTCGTGCAGTCCATCGTCACCGGGGTTCGAAGAGCATTTCTCAAGCAATCCAAATACAAAAGCACCCTTTGTCCGCTACTTAGAAAAGATAGATGATCTAGAGCGAAAGATTGTTGAAGATTATAAAAAGCTTGATGAGATTAAAACCGAAGTGGACAATGCAATTGATGTTGTGGAAGATCCAATGGAACAGATGATTCTAAGATATAGGTACTTGGAATTTTTATCAATGCCGGATATTTCTGTTCGAATGCATTACTCACTGCGTTGGACAAAGAAACTACATAGACGTGCATTGGACAGCTTTGAAAGAGGACACCCCTAGATCACCCCTAGGCCACTCCCCGTTCATATCGAAATGATGTAGAATGGTATTGTAGAAAATTATATAAAGACAACAGAGCCTTTGTAGGAGCAATCCCGCAGAGGCTTTTGTTATGTGCAGATGGAGGTGAAAAAGATGCCAAGAAAACCAAAGAAACCATGTGGTTATCCTGGCTGTCCTAATTTAACAGAAGGTAGATACTGCAAGGAACATGAAAAACAAATGAACCAATCCTACGAGAAGTATGGCAGAGACAAAGCTGTACGCCGTAGGTACGGAAGAGCGTGGAAACGAATTCGTGACAGCTATGTTAAGGAACATCCTTTCTGTGAACAGTGCTTTGAGAAAGGGATCATTGTTCCAGTGGATGAGGTTCATCATAAGAAACCATTGTCAGAAGGTGGTACCCATGACAGAAGCAATCTGATTTCTCTTTGCAAAAGCTGTCATGCCAAGATCCATGCCGAACGCGGTGATTATCACGGAAGTAAAAAACATCATGTGTATAAGTATTAAGTGTGTCGGTCTATGACGGCTATTTACTATCCTTTTCTATAGAGATAAAAATTTTATCCTATATATATAATATAGGAAATGCTGGTCATAGGGTGTCACACTGCGAATTGATGAATGAAAAAGCACCCCATGGGCGGTCAAAATCTCTAACACCGGGACCACCGTGGAACGGCGTGGGGTCTTGCGTGTGAAAAATGCGAAATCAAAAGGGTAATTAAAGGAGGAATGCAGACGTGCCTACAAAATCGAATAACATCGGTGGCCGTGGTGGTGCAAGACCTGGTGCAGGTCGCAAGAAAACGGCTGTATCCGAGAAAGCAAAGAACGGAAATCCAGGTGGCAGAAAATTAGAAGTCCTGGATATTCCTGAAGTGGAAGGTGTGGAGATGCCAAAGCCGCACGACTTCCTGTCTGCAGAACAGAGAGACGGAAGCGAACTGCAGGCTCATGAAATCTATACGGAAACATGGAACTGGCTAAACAAAATCGGATGCTCATCGAAGGTATCCCCACAGCTATTGGAAAGATATGCGATGTGCTCTGCTCGTTGGATACAGTGTGAGGAGATGACCAATAAGCTAGGTTTCCTTTCCAAGCATCCAACTACACAGAAACCTATCCCATCTCCGTTTATCAATATTGGCATCAACTATATGAACCAGGCCGTAAGGCTTTGGAATGAAATATTTCAGATTGTGAAGGAGAGCTGCAGTACCGATTATGACGATGCTGCTCCACAGAATGATTTGATGGAGAGACTCCTAAGAGCGAGGGAAGGAAGATAGCATGATTGAAAAAGTAAATCCGAGCCATCCGGATAAGGTGGCAGACAGAATTGCAGGTGCGATTGTCGACCTTGCATATAAGAAACAGGAAAATCCAAAGATTGCTGTGGAGGTGCTCATTGGTCATGGTTATGGTCATGTAGTGATCGAAACTTCCGCACCTTTGGAAAAAGAAGATGTAGCATTTATCGTGGATCGAATGGCACCGGGCATCCGTGTGTTTATTCAGATTGTTCCACAGGATGTGCATCTTGCAAATAACCAGTCGAAGGGAATGAGATGTGGTGACAACGGCATCTTCAAAGGTGTGCCGCTGACAGAGGAACAGAAAGCACTCTCTAAGATTGCAAGAGAAATCTACACTTTGTATCCGTATGATGGAAAGTACATTCTTGATGAAGCAAGACTGATCATCTGTCAGAGCAATGCAAAAACTACAGATTTGAAAAACACATATTCGAATGCAGAAATCAATCCGCTCGGTGATTGGACTGGCGGCATTGATGTAGATTCCGGTGCGACCAACAGAAAGCTTGGAAGTGACATGGCGGAATCTGTGACGGGCGGAGGTCTTCATGGCAAGGATCTGTCAAAGGTAGATGTGTCCGTCAATATCTACGCATTCCTAAAAGCACAGGAAACAGGAAAGCCTGTAGAAATCTGCTGTGCGATTGGAGACGATATGATTGATGGCAGATCGTATGCAGAGATTGTAGAAATTGCAAGAAACTATATTCAGTCCATCGGTGGCTTTGAAAAGTTTGCCGAGTGGGGATTATTTTAAGGAGGCGGCTATGAGTAAGACAACAACGGAAATGCAGCTTGTAGCTGTTTCAAAATTAATTCCCTATGTGAATAATGCAAGAACCCATTCTGCAGAACAGGTCATGAAACTTCGTTCCAGTTTGCGAGAGTTCGGTTTTATCAATCCTGTCATCATTGACAGAGAATATAACGTGATTGCCGGACACGGAAGAATCATGGCTGCAAAGGAAGAAGGCATCACAGAAGTTCCTTGCGTATTTGTAGATTATCTGACGGAGGCACAGAAAAAAGCCTATATCCTTGCAGACAACCGAATGGCAATGGATGCAGGATGGGATGAGGAACTTCTTCGTATTGAGATCGAATCCTTGAAGGATATGGATTTCAATGTTGGACTGACCGGATTTTCCGAAGACGAGCTTGCAGAACTCTATGGAGAGGACAAGCAGTCAGAGGTGGAAGACGATGATTATGATTTGTCCGATGCACTGGAAAAGGCAGCCTTCGTACAGCGAGGAGATATCTGGACAGTCGGCAGACACAGACTGATGTGTGGTGATGCAACATCAAGTGAAGATGTAGCACTGCTGATGGATGGGAAGAAAGCAAATCTCATCGTAACGGATCCTCCGTACAATGTTGCCTTTGAAAGTTCAGACGGACTTTCCATTAAAAATGACAAAATGGCAAATGATAAATTCTATGAATTCCTGCTTTCTGCATTTAAGAATCTGGCAGAGCATTTGGAAAAGGGTGGATCAGCGTATGTGTTTCATGCTGATACGGAAGGACTGAACTTCAGAAAAGCATTTATGGATGCAGGTTTTCACTTGTCCGGATGCTGTATCTGGGTGAAGAACTCCCTGGTTCTTGGCCGTAGTGATTATCAGTGGCAGCATGAGCCAGTGCTTTATGGTTTTCTTCAGAATGGCAAACATTACTGGAGCAAGAGTGCCGGCAGAAGTCAGACTACCATTTGGAACTTCGATAAGCCAAAGAAGAATAAGAATCATCCTACTTCAAAGCCGCTTGACCTTCTTGCATACCCGATTGGAAATTCCAGTCATGAGAATGCGATAGTCATTGATACTTTTGGTGGCAGCGGTTCAACTCTGATGACCTGTGAGAAGACGAACCGTATCTGCTATACGATGGAATTGGATGAGAAGTATGCATCAGTAATCCTTCGCAGATATGTGGAAGATACTGGGGATGCAGAGAATGTATTTGTAATCAGAAACGGAGAAAGACTTGCTTACTCCGACCTTGTCAAAGAGGTGGAGGGAGCAGATGGTGAATAACAACTTAACACTTGGAAGTTTATTTGATGGTTCGGGTGGATTTCCTTTAGGGGGCTTGATTTCCGGTATTACCCCTGTGTGGGCATCGGAGATTGAGCCTTTTCCTATACGTGTAACAACGAAAAGGCTGCCACAGGTAAAACACTATGGAGACATCTCCAAAATGAACGGAGCAGAAATTGAACCTGTGGACATTATAACCTTTGGCAGTCCATGCCAGGATATGAGTATCGCGGGCAAGCGTGATGGACTCTCCGGTTCTCGTTCTTCTCTGTTTTATGAGGCAGTCAGGATCATAAAAGAAATGAGGTGTAAGACAAATGGACAAAAACCAAGATTTATCGTCTGGGAAAATGTCCCCGGAGCATTCAGCTCCAACAAGGGAGAAGACTTCAGAGCAGTACTCGAAGAGGTCTGCAAAATCAAAGATGAATCAGTGTCAGTGCCTAAACCTAACAAATGGAACCGTGCAGGAAAAATCATGGGAGATAATTACTCCGTTGCCTGGAGACAATTTGATGCTCAGTTTTGGGGAGTACCCCAGAGAAGAAAACGTATCTACCTTGTCGCAGATTTTGCAGGTTGGAGTGCCGGAAAAATACTATTTGAGTCAGAAGGCTTGTCTGGGTATTCTAAGACGAGCATCTCTTCGTGGCAAGGTTCTGCCGCCACTGTTAGAGAAAGCACTGAAGATGCAGGCATCGGCCTGATGTTTGAAAATCATGGACAAGATTCAAGGTATACGGGACCTCTTTATGTGTCACAGACAGTTCTTTCTACATATGGAACAGGTGGAAATAACCAGCCGTTTATCGTAGAAGATATGAAAAGTTATGATGTAAGACTAACCTCTGAAGGTACAAGAAATGCAAGACATAATGTCTATGAAACGGATACATCAAGAACTATCGATACGGGTGGCAACAGTCCTGATTCCAACCAAGGTGGTGTTGCAGTAGTCGCTTACGGCATCTGCTCCAAGGACAGCAATTCCATGAAATCTGCAAATCCAAACAGTGGATTTTATGAAGCAGATACAAGCAGAACCATTGATGGCAATGGTGGGAATCCCGGCTGCAACCAAGGCGGCATTGTGTGATTGAAGGCAATGGCACTCGTCCTTCTCATAAGGGTGATGGATATAAGGAATCAGATGTCATGTACACATTAAATGCAACGGAGCAACACGCAGTGGCATTTGCAGATATTCATGCGACACTTTCTGCCAACGATGGTCCAAAGGGACCGTCTTCTCAGATGATGGGAAATCCTCATGAAAATTTTGTAGGAGAGCCTGCATATGGTATTGGCAGACCCGCAATGAACCAAGGCTATAATGCAAAGTTCAGTTTCCAGATTGAAGAGGAAGTAGAACCGACTATTGTAGCAGCAGGAGCAAGTGGAGTAGCACATTCGGTGTACTGCACGAGCAAGGCATCCTATCACACGATTGCAGAAGAAAATATAGCAGGAACTCTGGTGGCATCGGACTATAAAGATCCTCCGACTGTCACTGCAGAGCCTAGATACATTGTAAGAAGACTTACTCCTACAGAGTGTGCAAGACTGCAAGGATTCCCAGATTGGTGGTGCGATGAACTTGCTATAGAAAATCCTACCGATGAGGATATTTCTTTGTGGCAGGCTATCTTTCAAAACCATGCAGATGCAATGGGAAAGAAGACAAAGCCTAAGTCAGAGAACCAGATTAGAAAATGGCTGCAAAGTCCTCATTCGGACTCAGCAGAATATAAGATGTGGGGCAACGGGGTAGCACTTCCGAATGTCGTATTTGTGCTTTCTGGGATAGCCTATTATGCACAAAATCATGCTGAATAAATCGGTGTATATTCTACTCGAATTTCCACAGATATAACTTGCTATATATGTGATTCAGAGTGATTAATACAGTACCGAAAAATAAAGGAGGTACTCATGATGAGAGTAGAATTTAACAGAACCGGAGCGGAAAGAAAGGCACTGGTTACAGCCATTTCCGAAATCCTTGGAACGAAGGCAAAATACATGGGAATGCCAAGTATGGCATACGACTTCGGAGGACTTATCGTAGATAAGACAGGAGCCTTGGATTTTGACGAGAACATTTTTCCAAAGGACATCAAAGACCTTTTGCAAAACCTTGCAGACAGAGGCTTTACTGCTGAGAACCGCGAGGATTTGGAAGAGGATGAAGAAATATCCGAAGAGCCGGAAGAAATGCCACAGGGCGAAAGCGTGGGGCTAACAATTGCCATTCCGCTTGAGAACGTTATGGTAGGCAATCTTACAAAAATTTTGGAGTCGAAAGGAACACTCATAAAGAAAGCCTTGGGAGTTGCAGACATTCGAATCGAGGTCGATCCTGAGAAGGTTTCCTTCCCTTGGTTTTCCAAACAGCCGGATGCAGAGGCTTGCACAGCTTATCAGAAGTTCATTACAGCACTTTGCAAAATGAGTAAAGAGCAGAAGCGTATCAATTCCACAGAAAAGGAAGTAAGCAATGAAAAATACGCATTCAGATGTTTCCTTTTAAGACTTGGATTTATCGGTGAGGAATATAAAGTCGACAGAAAAATCCTTCTGAAGAATCTGAGCGGATCATCTGCATTTAAGAATGGAGCAAAGAAGGAGGCTGAACATGATGAGATTTCCGAGTAAAGAGATTGTGGCAAGGGTACGAGAGCAGTACCCTGCCGGATGCAGAGTAGAGCTTACTCACATGGATGATATGCAGGCACCACCGATTGGAACAAAGGGAACCGTCCTTGGTGTCGATGATACAGCAAGCATTATGGTTGCTTGGGATAATGGTTCCGGATTAAATGTAGTATATGGAGAGGACAGTTGCAGAAAACTGGACAGCGTAAAGGTGACTTGCTACGGAAGTACTGAAACTTGGGACAGCAGAAAAGATGCGATGGAGTTTTACCTTCGAGCAATGGCATCATCCGAAGGCAGTGAACAGAGTAGATATACTAAAATTTATACAGAACTTGCAATGGGACTGCCGGAATGCACGGACGAGGAGTAAGACTATGGATGAGAAGATAAAAGAGCAGATTTTATACATCAGATCCACGGGTCTTACAAATATGTTTGATGTAACGATGGTTCAGAGGCTTGCAAATGAATATGGTTTCTATGAACTGGTGGTTTTCCTAGAAGAAAATAGAGCAGAATATGTCCATTTTATCCTCTATGGAGGGGTCTAAAATACACAGTTTTCTTCCAAAATAATTGTCACATATATGCCAGTAATTAGCTTGCTATTATGTGCTTTTAGAGTGATATATAGTACTACCGAAAGGGAAAACAACACGCATAGGAGGAAACCACAATGAAGGAAATCAGAACATTTGAAAAGGCAATCGAAGACAAGGTTAAAAGCCTTAAGGACGCAGGAATCAATCAGACACTTTTCTGGGCATACAGAACTTCCAAAGAAGAATCCGACAACGACCTTATTGATTTTAACGAGGTCATTTGGGATTACGACATCAAGGAGATTTCAGACTGCTTAAGAGAAGAAGGTATTACAGAGTTTACCATCAGCTCCACATTTAGTGGGCTTATCGAAACCCTTGCAGCATTTGAGAAGGAAGGCATTTTCATGAACGGACTTACAACAGTCAATGCGAGATACACCGACTGGAAGACCGGAGAGCATGCAAGAATTCCGGCAATCAAGATGGAGGTGAGATAAGCATGTGGAAAGAAGGAATCATCGGAATCCCAACCAAGGATGGAGAGTACAAGAAGGTCAAATACTGGGTAAAACATTTTGATGAGCCAAGCGAAGAGTACGGCATCAACGGTGGTAAGATTTCCGAACTCAGCCTTAAGATGGATGGAGAGTGGATTGCCAACTATGACAGAGGATGGGACATCGAGCCAACTTGCCAAGAGGCTGAGATGGCACTTTGCATTCTACTAAACGAACACAACTAAACAGAATCCTATAATGGGATCGGGAACGGAAGCTTTAGGGCTTCTGTATCTCGTAGTAAAGGTCGGTCGCAATGATTAGCGACTATTTTTTATGCAATTTTGGAGGTGATGCAGCTTGCGAAAGCTAGAAAATTATAAGCCTACCAAGTTCATGGCGGATACTTCACATTACGATGAAACGATGGCTGATTATGCAGTCAGTTTTATCGAGGAGTTATGCCACACCAAAGGAACGTGGGCAGGAAAGAAGTTTGAACTGATTGACTGGCAGGAACAGATTATTAGAGATTTGTTTGGAGTATTAAAGTCGAATGGGTATCGTCAGTTTAATACGGCATATATCGAGATACCTAAGAAACAAGGTAAATCGGAACTTGCAGCTGCCGTAGCACTTCTTCTTTTATGTGGTGATGGAGAAGAAAGAGCGGAAGTGTACGGATGTGCAGCAGATAGAAATCAGGCAAAAATCGTATTTGATGTGGCTGTAGACATGGTGAAGTTCTCTCCGGCACTGATGAAGCGAGTGAAGATTCTGGAATCGCAGAAGAAACTGATATATAAGCCAACGAACAGCTTTTATCAAGTTTTGTCGGCGGATGTTGCCAATAAGCATGGTTTTAATACGCACGGAGTAATCTTCGATGAGCTTCATACTCAGCCAAACCGAAAACTCTATGATGTAATGACACAAGGAAGTGGTGATGCAAGAATGCAGCCACTGTATTTTCTGATTACAACAGCCGGAAATGATACCAACTCGATCTGCTATGAGATACATCAGAAGGCACTGGATATTCAGGCAGGAAGAAAGGTAGACCCGACTTTTTACTCCGTTATCTATGGCGCAGATGAATCAGAGGATTGGACAGATCCTAAAGTGTGGCAGAAGGCAAATCCATCCCTTGGCATTACGGTTGCTATGGAAAAAGTAAAAGCTGCCTGTGACTCTGCAAAGCAGAATCCGGGAGAAGAGAATTCCTTCAGACAGCTAAGACTGAATCAATGGGTCAAACAATCGGTACGATGGATGCCAATGGATAAGTGGGATGCCTGTGACTTTAAGGTTGATGAAGATGAACTGGAAGGACGCATCTGCTACGGAGGTTTGGACCTTTCATCTACAATAGATATTACGGCATTTGTTTTGGTATTTCCTCCGCTTGATGAAGAAGATAAATACATCATTCTGCCGTATTTCTGGGTACCGGAAGATACGCTAGACCTAAGGGTCAGACGAGATCATGTGCCTTATGACCTGTGGGAGAGAAAAGGGTATCTGCAGACCACGGAGGGCAATGTAGTCCATTACGGATTTATCGAGAAATTTATTGAAAGCCTCGGTGAGCGTTTCAATATTCGAGAAATTGCTTTTGATCGTTGGGGAGCAGTTCAGATGGTGCAGAACCTTGAGGGTATGGGATATACCGTTGTTCCGTTCGGACAAGGGTTTAAGGATATGAGTCCGCCTACCAAAGAGCTGATGAAACTGGTGCTGGAAAAGAAAATCGCACATGGTGGTCATCCAGTTTTAAGGTGGAATATGGATAATATCTTTATTCGGACAGACCCGGCAGGAAACATTAAAGCGGATAAAGAAAAATCAACAGAAAAAATCGATGGTGCCATTGCAACGATCATGGCACTGGATAGAGCAATTCGTTGTGGCAATGAAATGATGGAATCGGTCTATGACACACGAGGACTGTTGGTATTTTAATTTGGAAAGGCAAGGTAGTAATCAGAATGGGAATTCTAAAAGGTTTATTTAGGACAAGAGATGCCCCTACAAACAGAACAGCAGGAAGTGCATACAGCTTTTTTATGGGTGGATCTACATCCGGAAAAAGAGTCAATGAACGTTCTGCCATGCAGATGACAGCAGTATATAGCTGCGTTCGTATTCTGTCAGAGGCAATCGCAAGCCTGCCGTTACATCTATATAAATATGATGAAAATGGCAGTAAGGAAAAAGCAATAGAGCATCCGCTGTATACACTGCTTCACGATGAGCCAAATCCTGAAATGACAAGCTTTGTGTTTCGGGAAACACTAATGACGCATCTGCTGCTTTGGGGCAATGCCTATGCACAGATCATTAGAAACGGTAAAGGTGAGGTGGTAGCACTGTATCCGTTAATGCCGGACAGAATGAAAGTGGACAGAGATGAACACGGGTATCTGTATTATGAATATCAGGTAAGTTCAGATGATGCTCCTACCAATAAGGGAGCAACAGTTAAGCTTGCTCCTGATGAACTAATGCATATCCCTGGACTTGGCTTTGACGGTCTTGTAGGTTACTCGCCTATTGCAATGGCCAAGAATGCTATCGGTCTTGCAATCGCAGCCGAAGAGTATGGAAGTAAGTTCTATGCCAATGGTGCTGCACCGAGTGGTGTTCTCGAACATCCGGGGACTCTTAAAGATCCGTCAAAAGTAAGGGACAGCTGGTCACAGACATTTGGCGGCAGTGCAAATTCACATAAGGTGGCTGTTTTGGAAGAAGGAATGAAGTACACACCGATTTCCATATCTCCAAACGAAGCACAGTTTTTAGAAACAAGAAAATTTCAGATCGATGAGATTGCAAGGATATTCAGAGTACCACCTCATATGGTCGGTGACCTTGAGAAGTCGAGCTTTTCTAATATTGAGCAGCAGTCACTTGAATTTGTGAAATACACTCTTGATCCCTGGGTTTCAAGGTGGGAGCAGAATATGGCTCGTTCTCTGTTAACAGCAGAGGAAAAACAGAATTATTTTATCAAGTTTAATGTGGACGGACTTCTTCGTGGTGACTATCAGAGCCGTATGAACGGTTATGCCACTGCAAGACAGAATGGTTGGATGTCTGCCAATGACATAAGGGAACTTGAGAATCTCGACAGGATTCCTGCCGAACTCGGTGGTGACCTTTACCTTATCAACGGCAATATGACTAAGCTTTCTGATGCGGGTATATTTGCTGCAAGCCCGGATACATCAGACGGAGAGGAGAAAGCAGATGAAGAACAAGAAGTTCTGGAACTGGAAGAGCCACAAGACTCTAAACCAGGCAAACGAAGAAGTCGCAGAACGAGTCCTTGAGTTACACGGCACCATTGCCGAAGAGAGCTGGTTTGATGATGATGTCACGCCACAGCTTTTCAAGGATGAGTTAAATGCCGGAAGTGGAGATATTACCGTATGGATTAATTCTCCGGGTGGTGACTGTGTGGCTGCGGCTCAGATATACAATATGCTTACACAGTACAAAGGAAATGTCACAGTGAAGATCGATGGCATTGCAGCATCAGCAGCATCGGTCATTGCGATGGCAGGAAACACAGTAATGATGTCCCCTGTTTCCATGATGATGATTCATAATCCTGCAACCGTAGCATTTGGTGACCATGCAGAAATGCAAAAAGCAATCGATATGCTTGCAGAAGTGAAAGAGTCCATCATCAATGCCTATGTGATTAAGACTGGTCTTTCAAGGTCGAAACTTAGTCACTTGATGGATGCAGAGACCTGGATGGATGCCAACAAGGCTGTTGAACTTGGCTTTGCTGATGACATCATTACAAGAGCAAAAACAAAACCGAATACTGATTCCGAAGAAGATGATGATGAAAGCACCGAAGAGAAGGAAAAGAAAACTTCCGATTCGATGCTTTTTTCACGCAAGGCAGTAAACAACGCTCTTATGAATAAACTGGAAAAACACTATGTCCAGTCTAAAGAAACCGTAACAAAGCAGGCAGAGATTTATGCACCTGCAAACAAAGGCACTTCTGCAAAGGAGATTAAGGAGCGTCTGGACTTTATTAAGAAATTCATTTAAGGAGGAATTCTATTATGACTATTAAGGATTTAATTGAAAAAAGAGCAAAGGTGTGGGAAACCGCAAAGAACTTTGTGGAGACTCATGAGGATAAAAACGGTGTGCTTTCCAATGAGGACACAGCGACCTATAACAAAATGGAAAAGGAAATCGAGGATTTGACAGCTGCTATCGACCGTCAGCAGAGAGCAGAACGCAGAGAGGCAGAACTTGCAAAGCCTGTTAATTCTCCGATTACCGGTAAGCCTTTTATGGGTGATACCAAGGAATTAAAGAAGGGTCGTGCTTCCGATGCTTATAAGGATGCGATGCTTTCTGCAATGCGTTCTAATTTCCGTAATGTAAGTAATGTACTTCAGGAAGGTGTAGATGCCGATGGTGGCTACCTTGTGCCAGAAGAGTATGACCGCAGACTTATCGATGTGCTTGATGGTGAGAACATCATGCGCAGCCTTGCTACAAAGATTACTACTGCAGGTCAGCACAAAATCAATATCGCAGCTACCAAGCCTGCAGCAGCATGGATTGAGGAAGGTGGAGCATTATCTTTTGGTGATGCAACATTCGACCAGATTTATCTTGATGCCTACAAGCTTCATGTAGCAATCAAGGTCACAGAAGAGCTTCTTTATGACAATACCTTCGGTCTTGAAAACTACATCATCACTCAGTTCGGTAAGGCTTTAGCAAATGCCGAAGAGGATGCATTCCTTAACGGTAGCGGAACCGGAAAACCTACTGGTATCTTCGCAGCAAACGGTGGCGGTCAGATTGCAGCAACGCTTACTGCAGCTATCAAGTCCGATGACCTTATCGATTTGGTATACGGTCTTAAGAGACCTTATCGCAAGAACGCATCTTTCATCATGAATGATGCAACACTTGCTTCTATCAGAAAGCTTAAGGATAACAACGGAGCATATATCTGGCAGCCTTCATACAAGGAAGGAGAACCGGACAGAGTTCTTGGATATGCTGTTCACACTTCTGCTTTCGCACCTACAAATGCGATTGCATTCGGTGATTATAGCTACTACAACATTGGTGATCGTGGTTCTCGTTCTTTTGCAGAACTGCGTGAACTTTTCGCTGGTAACGGCATGGTCGGTTATGTAGCCAAGGAAAGAGTTGATGGTAAGCTTATCCTTCCTGAAGCAGTAAAGATCTTAAAGCTTAAGGAAGAAACTGCAAGTGCTAAGGGTTAAGAATAATTAAGTGTGACACCCTATGACAGCTATTTACTATCCTTTTCTATAGGAATAAAAAATAAAGCCTATATATAGATATAGGGAATGCCAGTCATAAGGTGTCACAGATTATTAGGTGGTGATAGAAATGATTGTAAATCTTGATGAGATGAAGGGTTACCTTCGTGTGGACTTTGATGATGATGACGTACTTATCGAGAACTTCATCACAACCGGGCAGAATCTCTGTGCAGACATAGCCAGGTTATCAGTTGATGAACTTGGTGCGATTCCATCATCAAAGATTGCTGTCATGTACGCAGTTGCCTATCTGTATGAACATCGAGAAGATGCAGACCACCATCAGCTTACCATTTCCCTTCGCTCACTGCTTGAAGGTGTAAGAAGGAGTGTGTTCTGATGGATATTGCTCTTTTGAATGTGAAAATCACAATCCAGGAAAATGAAGTGCTAGTTGATAAAATTGGCAACCACAAAAGTGTCTGGAAGGATTTCTATCAATGTTATGCCACTGTCAGTGGTGAGGGCGGTTCTGAAAAAGCTGTGGCAGGTCTCATCGTGGATGATTCAGATATTTCTTTTACAGTGAGATGGTGCAGGAAATTAGCAGATCTTGATGTAACAAAACACAGGATAATCTTTGAGGGGATAACCTACAATCTTGTATCCATTGACCATATGAATTTCAAGAAGAAATGTCTGAAACTGAAATGTGAGAAAGAGAGGAAGAAGTAATGGCAACAAAGATTGATAACCTTGCCAATGAGATTATGGAAGGGTTAAAAGAATATGCGGACCTTGCTTCTGATGATGTAAAAAAAGCTGTCCGGAAAGCCGGGAATACCGTAAGAAAAGAGATATCTGAAAATGCACCAAAGGACACAGGTGCTTATGCGAAGAGCTGGTCGGTGAAGAAAACAAAGGAAACATCAAACTCTCTTGAAGTAACGGTGTATTCAAAGAATCGGTATCAGCTTGCCCATCTTTTGGAACACGGCCATGCGAAACGTGGCGGAGGAAGAGTGGCTGCAAGACCACACATTGCACAGGCAGAACAGTCCGCAGTAGAAACACTGGATTCTGAAATAACGAAAGCACTGGGAGGTCACTGATGGATAAAATATTACAGATGCTTGATGAAATGGATATTCCTTTTGCATATGATCACTTTGCAGAAGGGGAAAGTCCAGATCCGCCATTTATCTGTTACCTCACTCCAGGAACAGATCATTTTTCAGCGGATGGAAAAGTGTATCAAAAGATAAATGAAATTCATATTGAACTTTATACCGATTTCAAGGACTTGTCGGTAGAGAGTAAAGTGGAAACCGTGCTGGATAAGTACGGTATTTTTTATGACCACACAGAAACGTGGATTGAAAGTGAAAAAATGTACGAAGTCCTATATTCATTTGAAATGGAGGCATAAAGCTATGGCGAATAAAGTAAAATACAACCTTAAAAATGTTCATGCTGCAAAGCTGACGAAAGGTGAAGACGGAAACTATGCATACGAAACACCAAAGGCAATTCCTGGTGCAGTAAGCATCAGCTTGGATGCAGAGGGGGATTCCTCACCGTTCTATGCAGACGGTATTGTATATTTCCGTTCGGTATCCAATAACGGATACAGCGGTGATTTGGAAATTGCACTGATTCCGGAATGGTTCAGAACAGATATTCTGAAGGAAGAACTGGATAAAAATGGGGTTCTTGTTGAGAACTCAAATATTACAGAAACGGAGAAGTTTGCACTTCTGTTTGAGTTTGATGGAGATGTGAAGTGCATCCGTCACGTTTTATATAACTGCTCTGCATCTCGTCCTTCTATTGAGTCTGAAACTAAAGAGGACACGATTGAACCGGGAACAGAGACGTTATCTCTTACAGCAGATCCAAGAGAAGATGGTCTCGTTAAATCAAGAACCGGAGATACCACTACGGATGCGACCTATAGCGATTGGTACAAGGCAGTATATGTTCCTGTTGCCAAGACAGCACAAGCTGTAAATGGAGGTAAATAAAGATGCTTAAGAAAGTTATTAAAATCGGGGATAAAGATGTGGTATTTCGTTCCTCTGCCACTGTTCCAAGATTATATCGTGCAAAGTTCAAACGAGATATCTTCAAGGACTTAGCAAAGTTGGAAAGTTCCTATAAAGGCAGTAAGGAAGAGGGAGAAGAATTCGCTATCGATGATTTGGAAATCTTCGAGAACGTGGCATATATCATGGCATATCATGCGGACAACACCATCCCAGATAACATCGATGATTGGCTTGACCAGTTTGAGATGTTTTCTATCTATGAAGTGCTGCCGGAGATTCTAGCTCTTTGGGGAACGAACCTTATCACGGACATTGACTCTAAAAAAAACTTAAACGCAGTAGTAGGGAGATGACAACACCCTTGTTCCTTTTGCGTTGCTTAGAAATCGGTCTTTCCATCCAAGACTTGGATTATCTGACCATTGGTATGGTAATGGATATCTGGACGGAGAAAGGAAACGATTCTGTAAAATATGACAGCATTGCAACGCAGGAGGATTTTGATAAGTTTTAATGGCTCGGAAGATACCGAGCTTTTCTTATGCAAATTTTTAAGGAGGTAGACGCCAATGGCAAACAGAATCAAAGGTATCACTGTCGAAATTGGCGGTGATACTACCAAGCTGCAGACAGCTCTTAAAGGAGTTAACGGTCAGATTAAAAATACGCAGTCTGCATTAAAGGATGTAGAAAGACTTCTAAAACTAGATCCGACTAATACAAATCTGCTTGCTCAGAAACAGAAACTGTTAACGCAGGCAATTGGAGAAACAAAAGAGAAACTGACCACCTTGAAGACGGCAGCGCAGCAGGCAAATGAGCAGTTGCAAAAGGGTGAGATTTCTCAGGAGCAGTATGATGCACTTCAAAGGGAAGTTGCCGCAACAGAGGCAGAACTTAAAAGGCTTGAATCTCGGGCATCCAAGACAAATCAGACACTGACAAAGATTGGTGAGGTTGGCGGAAAATTAGAAAATGCCGGAGACAGCATTGCAAACGCCGGAAAGAAAGTGTCTGTTGCATCAGCGGCCGTTACAGCGATGGGCGGTGCTGCTGTAAAGACAGCGGCAGACTTTGAATCTTCCATGAGCCAGGTACAGGCAACAATGGGAATTACAAAGAATTCCATGTCCAAGGTGAATGGTCAGTCTGTTAATACAATGGATACCTTATCTGACCTAGCAAAGACAATGGGTGCCAAGACCACCTATTCTGCAAGTGAATGTGCGGAGGCTCTTAATTACCTTGCTCTTGCCGGATATGATACGCAGGAAATGTGCGATACCCTGCCAACCGTTCTGAACTTAGCGGCCGCAGGCAATATCGATTTGGCTTCTGCATCCGACATGGTAACGGATGCCATGTCTGCGCTTGGACTAAAAACCAAGGATGCCGATAAGATGGTGGATCAGATGGCAAAAACCGCATCCAGTACAAACACATCGGTAGGCCAGCTTGGCGAAGGTATCCTTACTATCGGTGCAACCGCAAAGAGTGTTAAAGGTGGTACTGCCGAACTGAATACAGCTCTTGGTATCTTAGCTAACAACGGTATCAAAGGTGCGGAAGGCGGTACGCATCTTCGAAATGTTATTCTGTCTTTGCAAAACCCAACAGATGGTGCAGCCAAAACAATGGAAAAGCTAGGTGTTCAGACTTATGACTCCGAAGGCAATATGCGTTCACTAAATGATATTTTGGGTGATCTGAATAAATCAATGGACGGTATGACATCTGCGGAAAAGGCGAACATCATAGCAACCATTTTCAATAAGACAGACCTTGCATCGGTGAATGCACTGCTTGCCAATACCGGAGATACCTGGACGGATCTTCAGACAGCCATTGAAAACAGTGGCGGAGCCGCACAGCAGATGGCGGATACTCAGCTGGATAACTTAAAGGGACAGCTTACCATTTTGAAATCTGCCGTGGAGGGATTTGCTATTTCCATCGGTGAAACACTGATGCCGATGGTAAAGAATATCGTTTCAAAGATTCAGTCCTTTGTAGATTGGCTGAATAATCTTGATGAGGGTACAAGACAGGTCATTGTAAAGGTCGGTCTTTTTATTGCGGCTTTAGGTCCATTCCTTGTGATCCTTGGCACGGTCATATCCAAAGTGGGTGTGACTATGCAAGCGTTCAGTAAGCTCGGTCTTAAAATCACAAGTCTTGTTGCGAATGCTGGAGGAGTGTCCGGTGTAATGGGAAAGGTAGGTGCTGCCATTGGTGGCATTTCCGCTCCAGTTGTCGCAGTGGTGGCAGTCATCGGAGCTTTAGTAGCTGCATTTATTCATTTATGGAACACAAATGAGAAATTTAGAGACAGCATCATTGGGATTTGGAATCGGATCAAAGAAATTTTCAGCAGCTTTGCACAAGGTATTACCGAAAGACTGAACGCACTGGGCTTCGATTTTCAGAACTTCAAAGAAGTGGTATCTGCCATCTGGAATGCATTATGTAATTTCCTGGCTCCGGTATTTGAAGGAGTATTTACGCAAATTGCTAATATTCTGGAGGGAGCACTTGGAGTTATCACAGGAATCCTCGATGTGTTTATCGGCATCTTCACTGGAAACTGGTCTCAGGTATGGGAAGGCGTCAAGGGCATTTTCAGTTCGGTTTGGAATTTCATTAAGAACACATTTACGAACTACATGAATGTGATAAAAAATGCGGCAAATGTGGTACTTGGATGGTTCGGTACAAGTTGGAATGAGGCTTGGTCTGGTATCAAGAGTTTCTTTGTGAACCTGTGGAATGGCATTGCTTCTTTCTTTTCTGGAATCTGGGATGGAATAAAGAATGTTGTCACAACTGCCGTGATGTTCATTGCATCTTTCTTTCAGGCCGAATTTGACATCATCACAGTGCCATTTCGATTTATTTGGGAAAACTGCAAGAGCGTTATTATTACCGTCTGGAATGCGATAAAAGAAAAGGTGACTACCGTTATCAATGCCGTTTCTTTTGTTATCAGCACAGTGATGAATGGTATCAAAACGGTATTTACTACGGTCTGGAATGCAATAAAGCAGGTTATTACAACGGTGGTGAACGCTATCAAAAACGTTGTAACTACAGTATTTAATGCCATTAAAAACACAGCTGCTACAGTATGGAATGGGATAAAGACGGCCGTTACCACTCCGGTGAATGCTATCAAGAACACCGTCAGCACGGTATTCAATGCGGTAAAGAGTACGGTATCTTCTGTATTTAACAGTATCAAGAGTACCGCCACTTCGGTCTGGAATGGAATAAAATCGGCAATTACGACACCGATTGAAGCCGCAAAGAATAAGGTCAAAGGCGTGGTAGATGCCATCAAGGGATTTTTCTCTGGCATGAAGATTTCACTCCCTCATATCAAACTCCCGCACTTTAGAGTAACGGGCAGTCTTTCCATTGCACCGCCATCTGTTCCGCACCTTTCTATCGATTGGTATAAGGATGGAGGTATCATGACCAAGCCTACCGCATTTGGTATGAATGGATCTTCATTGATGGTAGGAGGAGAGTCGGGTGCAGAAGCCATCTTGCCGCTTTCTGCTTTCTATAAACAGCTGGAAGCGATGATTGACAGCAAGCTTGATATGAGCGGTATGGAAAAGTACCTGGCTGTTATTGCGGACAATAGTTCGAAGGGAATCTATTTGGAGGATGGAACACTGGTGGGACATCTTCTTCCGGCAATCGATAATGGCCTTGGAAAACAGCAGAAAATAACAAGGAGGCTTGCACTATGATACCAGACATTTTGATCAACGACACTTCCATGTTTAAGCTTGGATGGATAAGAGAAATCATTGATTTTCCTATACCGAAGTCCCAGGCAGAAACCGTTACCGTCCCCGGACGAAATTCGCCAATCCGGTTTAACGAGGCTCTTGGGTTGGTATCTTTTGAACCGAGAGCCTTTACACTGACGTTTTCCATGCTGGGAACAAGAGTACAGTTTGATGAACTGGTTTCCAAGGTGAGCAACCGTTATGCCGGAAGGCTGTGCCAAATCATCTGCAGTGAAGAACCCAATTTATATGTTCTTGGAACAATCGAGATGAGTTCTTCCTATGATCCACTTACCGGAAAGGGTCAGCTTGTTATGGAAAGCAGTGATGCAGATTCCTACAGGTATCATGTGGAAGAGACACAGGTTGTTTTTACCGGAAGTGGAACGGCAGTGCTTGTAAGTGATTATATGCCTGTAGTTCCTACGGTTATAACGACAGCGGAAACCACGATGTCTTGGAAAATTGGAATAGATACTTTCCGCAGAACACTAAGCAGTGGCACATGGGAAATTCCAGAGCTGCAGCTTAGCTTTGGAGATAACAGCATCAAAATCGAGAGTGATGGAAGTACTACTTTCCGTTACAGGGAGGGATGCCTATGAGTATCTTTAGAGTATATGTAGATGGTCAGATTTTTTATCATCCCCATTTATCGAAGCTTGCTATTACAGAGGCAACCGTAAGTGAGGATGCAGAAAACATCGACAGCTTTACCTTGTCTGCACCATATAATCATCCCTACATCGACTTTATTCGGCCAATGGCATCAGTAATTCAGTGTAGAAGGGATGATGAAGTGGTATTTGAAGGAAGAGTGCTGGATGATGGATCCGATTTTTACAACACCCATACTTGGACCTGTGAATCCTGTTTGGCTTATCTGAAAGATACCATGCAGCCACCCTTTGAATATAAGGGGACATTAAGAGGATTATTTGAGCAATTTATAAATGTGCATAATAAATCGGTAGAAGAGCAGAAGCAGTTTGAAATCGGCAGAATTACGGTGACAGACGATAACGATTATATTGCTTACAGTAACTCGGATTATTCTGTAACGATGGATGCCATAAAAAATAAGCTAATTGATACGCACGGAGGATATCTTCGTGTTCGCTATATTGGTTCAAAGAGGGTTTTGGATTATCTCAAAGATTTCGATGAAAGAAGCCTGCAAAAAGTGGAATTTGGGAAGAATCTTCTAGATGTAAAAATCACCAAGGACCATACCGAAAGAGTGACAGCCTTGATTCCATTCGGTGCAAAAAAGACCGAAGAGGATGAAGCTGGAAATGTAACAGAACTTAATGAACGAATTGATATTACAGAAGTAAATCATGGGCTGAACTACGTCACGGATGAGGATGCCGTCAAGGAAATCGGATGGATATGGGCAACTGAAATATGGGAGGATGTCACCAAGCCGTTAAACCTTTTGAGAAAAGCAAAAGCAAGAGTGAAGGAACTGGCCAAAGGTATCACAAGTATGGAACTGACAATCTTAGATGAATCAGACAGTGACAATACCATCGATGATATTACATCCAGGATGTATGTGGATTGTTATTCAAAACCACATGGTATTGATGGAAGATATCTTGTGCTTGGAAGAAAAAGAGACTACTTAAATCCTGCCGGAAACACCATCACGATAGGAGCAACGAATGTAACGCTTACAGCGGCATCCGCCAAACAAGGCAGCAGCATTTCCTCTTTGGAAGATGATATTTTCGGTCAGACCACGAAAATCGAGAAGATTACCGGAGACCTTGATACAATCAATTCACAGAAGATGTATCGGACGGAGTTGATTGTAGATGGAGTCAGTTTTTTTAAGAATAAAGGTCAGAAAAGCACCATGTACTGCAAGGTGTATTCCTGGGATAAGGAAATCACCGATACTTTAGATGCAAGCTGCTTTATATGGCATCGAAACTCTTCGGATGAAGAAGCAGATAGAGAGTGGGACAAAAACCACATCGGCATGAAACAAATAACGATTACGACAGAGGACGTGTTAGACAATGCGTCCTTTTATTGTGAAGTAGAAATACAAGGAGGAATTTAAATGGCTACGATTTTAACATCCAGTCAGCAGACCTTCGTTGATATTACGGATCAACGAAAATTATCGGCATATATCACATCCAATCTTCCAAAGACGCAGAGTGAAGATCCCAACGTACTGCCACATACCTATGCACCAAGTTGGGATAGTACAAATCTTGTACTGACACCTGTGCTGTTCCTGGATCAGACCAATGTATCTCCGACTGCAACAGGAGTGACGATTGCATGGAAAAGAAAAGATGGTGTGGCATCAGAAACCGCACTAACTTCCGGTGAGACTGTAAAAAATGGAGTGCTTACAGTCAATCAGAATAAGCTGGCATCATCCAGTTCTGGAATGATCACCTACATCTGCTATATCAGTTACTATGATTCTGAAACCAAGAATACAATCAATATCACTGCGGATATTACCTATACCTTGGTGAAGAATGCAGCCAATGCAAAGCTGTGTACAGTAAGCAGTGATACCTACGTCTTTAAGTATGATACTTCCCAGGCTTTGGTGGGTGCTTCTCAGGCAACGCTTACTGCACAGGTTCAGGGCGTGACGGTCAGCAAATGGCAGTATAAAAACAGCAGTGGCACATGGGCAGATTATCCTACTACTTCTGATAATACTTCCATTACCGGAGGCACACTGGTGGTAAAATCTGCTCATAATATCTTCGTAAATAATGTGGCTCAGATCAGAGTGACGACTTCGGAGAGTGATGTATTTGATACCATCACGATTACAAAAATCTTTGATGGTGCGAAAGGAGAAAAGGGGAATCCGGGATCTGCCGGAACAGGAGGACTTTCTGTGGTTCTTGGGAATGAAACCCAGACGATTGCCTGTACTTCAGCAGGAAAGACATCTGCTGCAAGCACCATTACAATTCCTTTTACCGGATATGTAGGTATTACGCAGACGGCTTGCACTTGTGCGGTGGGAACACTGCCAACAGGAATTACAGTAAAAACGAATACAGCTGCAACATCCAGTGCAGCAGGAAAGCTGGAACTTTCTGTAGCAGCATCTTCAAATCTTGGAGCAGATGCAACATTAACAGGCAATATCACGCTGACATTTACGATTTCCGGAAAGCCGGTTACAAAGGTTTTTACCTGGACAAAATCCAAGGCAGGAAGCAACGGTGTATCGGCAGTAGTATTTTCTGTTTATGCACCAAATGGAACCATCGTACAGAATCAATCTGGAACTATTCAGCTTGCAACATCCGCCTATGCAGGTTCCACAACGATCACATCAGCAGCATATCAGTGGGCAAAATATTCCGGCGGATCATGGACAAATATCAGCGGGGCAACATCCGAAACGCTTACAGTATCCGGCTCGGATATTATAAATATTCAGTCTTACCGATGCACCATGACCTATGGTGGAAAGAATTATGTGGATGTTATCACGGTGGAAGATAAGTCGGATCCGTATGTTTCAGAAATGCTGTCCATTGGCGGATATACGGTGAAGAATAATTTAGGTGGTGTAGTTCCTTATGTAATTGTAAGAACCAATCAGAAGGAAGTAGATTCACTTCTTGGAAGTATTAGTGAAACCACACCTTCTGCACCAAAGTCCGGAGATTTCTGGTATAAGATTGATCACACAGAAAAAAGTGTGACCTTGATGAAATATAACGGAACTTCATGGATCAGTGCTTCGGAAAAACAAAGCCTTACTTATACATGGTATGCACAGGATAAAGACGGAAAAGAAATGACTTTTAATAAGGAGGGCAAGGTTATTTATTTATCCGCAGCAGACATTGACAGTATTATGACGCTTCAGTGTGATGTGTCCAGCTGATACGGGAGGTGATGCACTATGACATTACTAACGTGCTGCCAACATACTTTTCAAAATTTCACAGGATATGAAGAGAGTATCGATGAATTAAAAAATGCGGCAGATGTTTTGACAAAGGAAGTCAGTCAGACATCTGCCGAAATCATGAAAACATCGGATCAGATAAACAGCACCGTAGAAATGGTTAAGACAAAGGTGGATGGCTCAACAGTAGAAGAATTGGAACGAAGAGTAACGGATGTGGAGCAGAATGCAAGTGGAATGCAGATCACCATTTCATCCGTTCGTGATGCTGTGGATAAGCAGGAGCAGGATCTTGAAAATTATAAATTGGAAACAAGCATTTATCTTCGGTTCACAGAAAAGGGTTTAAGCATTGGAAAGCAAAATGCCGGAGATGAATCACCGTATTCGATTGTTATCGATAATGAAAAGATGAGCTTTCAGCAGAATGGTATGGAGGTTGCCTATATTCAGTATAACAAGATGCATATCAATGCAATCGAAGCAATGGACAAATTGAGTGTGGGAGCTGCATCGGATGGCGGATATTTTGATTTTATTTCCACACCTCAGGGAATGGGAATCAAATGGAGAAATGTGTAGAAAGGAGACTAGCCTATGAGTTTAACAACTAGAAAACTGACAAAGTCGCTGTATTATCTTACGGCGAATGGCTCGGTAAGCGGAGCCACAACGAAGCTGTCGATTGTGTTTCAGGCATCGACCGCAATATATGGTGCGGATTCAAAGAATGGAGTGGCAATCTATGTGGATGGAGCAAAACAGAGTCCAACATGGACCGTCAATAAGAGCGAAGATTTTATGGGAACTAAGAAGTATACAAAGATGACCAGTTCGACATTATCGATCAGCAAACCTTTTTTCACGCTGAAGATCACTGTAGATGGATCGGAGCTATATGAAGAAGTGTTTTCGTTTTATGAGATTGAAAAAGCCGGGAACGGCATCCGTGCGTCTGGCGGCTTAATGAATGGAAGCACAGCATCTTCGGTGAAATTTGACTGCACATCTTCGGATGCAGCCTATAAGGCAACCTTTAAATTAGGATCATACAGCAACACGATAAGTTCCTCCGCATCATTGATTTCTTATGCAATCCCTATCAGTTGGTGTAATGCAGTGACGGATGCTATCACTGGTACTGCAAGCATTACTGGACAGGTTTTGTTTGGAGGAAAAGTATACAAGACATTTACTACAAATTTAACGGTATCTGTTCCGGACACTGTAATTCCCAGTATTTCGTCCGTAACATTTTCAGATGTGGATGATTCAGCTGTTCCTTCTTCGTGGGGAATTTATGTACAAGGGCAGAGTGGTCTGAAACTGAAATCAATTAGCTGCGCAGGGGCATATGGTTCGGAAATTAAAAAAGTGAAAATGACAGCAGACAGCAGAATCCGGACAACAGATTATCCGGAACTACCGGAAATGGATCATATCTCACAAAGCGGAGAAGTGAGCATTATGATTACAGTGACGGACAGCAGAAACAGGACGGTAAACAAGAGTGCCGTTGTTTCTGTTGTGTCATATGCTTCTCCTAAATTATCCAGTATAAAGAGTGAACGGTGCAATGCATCGGGCGAAACGGATAATGATGGAACGTACTTCTTAAGTACGACTTCTGCCGTAGTTTCTTCCTGCTTGGGGAAAAATGCACTTACTCTCACTGTAAAATACAAGAGAACAGACCTTAAGAATTATGGAAATGAAGTGCAGATAAACCCTGGCTCCAATGTATGTGCAAACAATGATCTGGATCCGGAGTACAGTTATGATGTTCTTTATACATTATCGGACGAGTTTAATACCATGACCTATTCAGACTTTGTTTCAACAGCGGTGTATCTTATGCACTTTCTGCATGGGGGAAGAGGTGTTGCGTTTGGACAAAAAGCGACTCTTGCAGATACGCTGGACTGCAACTTCAATGCTGTTTTTAGAAAGAAACTATCCTGCGTGCTGGATGATGGAACGGTATTGGAAGTACGAGATATGATGGAGCAGATTCAAAACAACCTGGTGAATATGCTTTGCCCCAAGGGGAAACTTCCTGCTCTTTTACTGAATCTTTTGTACCCGATTGGCAGCATTTATATGAGTACCAGTTCTGCAAATCCAACAAACATCATGGGTGGAATTTGGGTATCCTGGGGAGAAGGAAGAGTGCCTGTCGGTGTTGGAACAGGTACCGACAGCAACAGTACGTCCGTGGACTTTTCTGCAGCAAATCAAACGGGCGGAGAGTATACGCATCTTTTGACTGGGGCAGAGAGTGGACAAAAGGCAGTGCAAACAGGAAATCAGAGTGTCTCTCATACGCATTCGCTTACATATAATGCCGACAGCGGTGCAGCAGCAAGTGGCTCAGACCCAAGCGGAAGAGGTGCTTTTGTACGAAGAACTGCATCCGGAGGAGCAACTTCAACTTGGAAAACTGGAAATCAAAGTGCATCCCACACGCATTCGATCTCAGCTTCCAATGCTTCCAATCGTCATAATAACATTCAGCCGTATGTTACCTGCTATATGTGGAAAAGAACGGCTTAATACTTATTGCTAGATGAGGCGATTGCTTATATTTGAGCAGTCGCTTTTTCTATACAAATTTTTAAGAAACGGAGGATTTATCAATGAAGGAATTTTGGAACATGATTCAGTTTTTATTTGCCGGAATCGGAGGATGGCTTGGATATTTTCTAGGTGGCTGTGATGGTCTGCTTATTGCACTGCTCTTATTTGTCATCACTGACTACATTACGGGAGTGATGTGCGCCATTGCAGATAAGAAGCTATCCAGTGCAGTTGGTTTTAAAGGCATCTGCAGAAAGGTCTTTATTTTTCTGCTTGTAGGGATTGCAAACATTCTGGATATGCAGGTGATTGGCACAGGCAGCGTACTTAGAACGGCAGTTATCTTTTTCTACATTTCAAATGAAGGAGTAAGCCTTCTTGAGAATGCAGGACATCTGGGACTTCCTATTCCGGTAAAAATCAAAGCAGTGTTAGAGCAGCTCCATGACAGAGCAGAACAGGAGGTGGGGGATGAAGATTAGTATAAGAAGTAAAACAAAATAAGTATATTGTGATTCATTTGGTCTTTGAAAAGAAACTTTACTGAACCAGTTTTTATTTGCAGTATAACTTGATTCTACGGAGATAGCATGGTAACATACAGCAAATTGTTAATTGTTAGAAGAATGGAGAAGTTAATATGGAAAAGCCACAGCATAATACAAGAAATGAAGAATTCTTTTCAAAGCGAGATTTTCCCCAAGAGATCGATTATCTTCTGGAAGGATTTGAAGACAATAAACTTTTAAAGTGTGATGCCGAAAGGATGATAGAGATTGCATATAAAAGTGGATATGTTGATGCATGGAGGGAGGCATTATTTTTTACAGATAATTAATAGAAAACACATAAAGACGAGTTGAAGTCCAGATGGGAGAAATCCTGTCGGGACTTTATTTTTTACATCAGATACAAAGAAAAAATCAAATCGTTATTTGAGTAGCTCCAAGGTAGAGCAGAAAGTGAGGAAAAATAATATGGCTTATACAAACAGTAAAATGGTATCTTACACAAGACTCAGTCCAAATCATTCCGGAAAGAGAACACATTCCATTGACAGAATTACACCGCATTGCGTAGTAGGTCAGTGCAGTGTAGAAACTTTAGGAAACATCTTTGCACCAAGATCCAGACAGGCAAGCTGCAACTATGGCATTGGTCCAGATGGAAGAGTTGGCATGTATGTGGAAGAGAAAAATCGCTCTTGGTGTTCTTCTTCCAATGCCAATGATCAGAGAGCTGTGACGATTGAATGTGCATCGGATACAAAACATCCTTATGCCATGAACAATAAAGTGTATGGGTCTCTTATCAAGCTTTGCACCGATATCTGCAAGCGCAATGGCAAGAAGAAACTTCTGTGGCTTGGAAGCAAGTCGAAGGCACTGAATTACAAGCCGAAATCCGATGAGATGGTTCTTACGGTACATCGTTGGTTTGCCAATAAGTCCTGTCCTGGTGACTGGCTTTATTCAAGACTAGGTGATCTGGCTAAAAAGGTAACGGCAAATCTTAGCGGAACTTCAGCCGTGAAAAAAGATACACCGAGTGAAAAGAAGAATTCCGGTACCAAATCGGTTGATCAGGTTGCCAGAGAAGTTATTCAAGGCAAGTGGGGAAACGGCACGGACAGAAAGAAAAGATTAACCGCGGCCGGATATAACTATAATGCCGTGCAGAAGAGAGTGAACGAACTTTTGAAATAATTTAATAAGGAAGCAATGACAATGCCCGTTAGAGATGAATTTCTCTGACGGGCATTATTTTTTTGCTCTTTGGTACTTAAAACAGAACTAGTTGTCCTTTCACTGGTAGAGGTGATGACCTCAGAAATTGGAGGTGTCAGGATGACAGAAAATCAGAAAAAGTTAGTACAAATATATCGTGAAAAGGGCATGAGCTATAAGGAAGTAGCAGATACATTATCGGTATCCATCAATACCATCAAAACATTCTGCAAAAGAAACGGATTAGGCGGAGTAAGAACAGGGACTGCCGGACCGGAAGATGGGATGGTAACTGCCTGCAGATGCTGTGGTAAGCCAGTTCGTCAGAATCCTGGCAGAAAACAGAAAAGGTTCTGTTCAGATATTTGCAGAAATAAATGGTGGAATAGCCATCTTGAAGATGTGGATAAGAAAGCAAATTATGAGTGCACTTGTGAATACTGTGGGAAGACATTCATTTCCTATGGAAACAGCAATCGTAAATACTGTTGCCACAGATGTTATGTAAGTGATCGATTTGGAGGTAGAGAAGATGCAGGTGAGTAAGAACGTTCCTATTGCTGTCAAAGTTCCTCCGCGCAGGATGACAAAGGAAGCTATGCAGAAAGACTTTGAATATGAAATGGCACAGAAGATAACGAGAAATCTGCTTGAACAGGGCCTTATATCCATTGATGAATATGACAGAATATCGGAATTAAATGCTCAAAATTTCTCTCCGTTTTATAGCGATTTGTTGGATATATAACTTGATAAATACACCCTTTAGAGTGATATATAGTACTGCCAAAGCAAGGAGGTGAGACGATGGCAAGGATAACAAAAATCGAAGTGGCAAGAGACTTTACCGAGAAAAAGAAAACACGAGTTGCTGCCTATGCCAGAGTATCCACCAAATCCGATGAGCAGCTGCTGAGCCTAGAAACGCAGAAGGAGCATTATGACAATTTTATAAGTTCCAATTCTGAATGGGAATATGCAGGCCTTTATTATGATGAAGGCATCAGTGGCACTAAGGTGGAAAAGCGTGATGGACTGCTTGCACTTCTGAAAGACTGTGAAGATGGAAAAATCGACCGTGTGATCACAAAATCTATCAGCAGATTTTCAAGAAACACGGCGGATTGTCTGGAGATGGTACGAAGGCTGGCAAAGCTGAATATCTACTTGTACTTTGAAAAGGAAAATATCGACACGGAACACATGAGTTCAGAACTGATGCTCTCCATATTAAGCTCTATTGCGGAAAGTGAGTCAAGATCAATTTCTCAAAACAGCAAATGGTCTGTTAAACATCGCTATGAGGAAGGAACATTTATTATCGGCTATCCTCCATATGGATATGAGAACAAGGATGGGAAGATGGTTATTGTTCCGGATGAGGCAGAGATTGTCCGAGATATTTTTACCATGACGATTAATGGAATGGGAACTTATGTAATAGCAAAAGAACTTAATCAGAGAGGCATTCCAAGTAAGAAGGGCGGAAAATGGTGCTCAACATCGGTGCGAGGAATTCTGCAGAATGAAAAATACACCGGAGATGTAATCTTTCAAAAGACTTACACGGATGAAAATTTCAATCGTCACAACAATTATGGGGAAAAGAATATGTACCTTTGCAAAAATCATCATGAGCCAATCATTAGTCATGAAATTTTTGATAAGGCGGCAGCAGTAATGGAGCAACGAGGCAAGGAAAAAAGCATCGAAACAGGTATTGGAAAGTACCAACACCTTTATGCATTTTCTGGGAAGATTATCTGCGGGGAATGTGGAGCGAAGTTCAAGCGAAGACAGCATTATAAGCCAAGTGGAAAATATGTGTCTTGGACATGCAGCATGCATATAACAGATAAAAATGCTTGCTCTATGATGTTTATTCGTGATGAAGATATCAAGCTTGCGTTTCTGAGAATGATCAGAAAGCTTCAGACAGCACAGACACAGGTACTGAAACCATTTATTTCAGAACTCAAAGGAACGAATAACAAAGGAAGGCTGCATCAGGTGCTGGATTTAGAAGAACAGATAGAACAGAACGCTGAGCAGATAATGGTTCTTACCAATCTGATGGCTTCCAATTATATAGAGCCGGAGATTTTTCATGCAGAAAAGAATAGACTGACTTTGGAAGCGGATAGGCTTGCAAAGGAAAAAGAAGTTCTTTCAAAAAGTATTAGCGGGGATCTTACTCATTTGGATGAGGCACAGAAACTTCTGCGGCTTGTATCAAAGAAAACAGAAATCAAAGAGTTTGAAGATACATTGTTTTTAGAATATGTTGATACGATTATAGCCCGTTCAAGAGATGAGATAACCTTTAATTTGAAATGCGGACTGAATTTGACGGAAAGGTTGGTGAGAGCATGACACATACACCCTTTGGATACATCATTGAAGACGGAAAAGCAGTCATTGACGAAACCAAAGCAGAAAAAGTGAAAAGACTATTTCATGAATACATGGAATGTGGATCTATGAGAGCTGCCGCTAAGAAAGCGGGCATTGATAAAACCCATTCGATGATTGGCAGATTTCTGAAAAATAAGGTGTATGTTGGTACTGAGTATTATCCGCAGATTGTAGATGAGAATACTTTTGCAAAGGTACAGGAAATCCGAGAAAGTAATGCGAGAAGTCAAAATCGAATAAGAGAATATAAGGTTCTTCCCAAAGCGGAGATTGGCACTTTCGCCATCGGGAAAGTTACGAAAAAATATGATGATCCATACAAGCAGGCAGAGTATGCGTACAGTCAGATTACGGAGGTAGCAAATGAATGAGAATGTAACATTGATTCCTGCCAGAAGGCGGGCAGGCAACCGAATATCAAAAGAAGAAAATAAGCCAAAGCTAAAGGTCGCAGCGTACTGCCGAGTCAGTACTGACAGCGATGAACAAGCGGGAAGTTATGAAATGCAGGTTCAGCACTATACAGAATATATTGGCAGAAATAAAGAATGGCAACTTGCCGGAATCTATACGGACGATGGAATCTCCGGTACCAATACCAAGAAGCGAGAAGGCTTCAATGAAATGATCGATGATTGTATGGCCGGCAAAGTTGATATGATTATTACAAAGTCCATCAGCCGATTCGCAAGAAACACCATCGATTGCCTGAAATATGTGAGACAGCTGAGGGAAAAGAATATAGCCATTATATTCGAAAAGGAAAACATCAATACACTGGAAGCGTCCGGAGAACTGCTTCTTACCATTATGGCCTCGCTGGCACAGCAGGAGTCCGCATCCTTGTCGCAGAATGTAAAGCTGGGACTGCAGTTCCGATATCAGGAAGGAAAGGTGTTGGTTAATCATGAGCATTTCCTTGGATATACAAAGGACGATGATGGCAATCTTATCATTGATGAGGGTGAAGCAAAAATTGTCCGAAGAATTTATAGAGAGTACTTAGAAGGAGCAAGTTTAAGAGATATTGCAGAAGGACTGGAACGAGATAAAATCAAGACTGGTGGAAAGCGATATAAATGGCACTTTAGTACAGTTAAAGGAATCCTTCAAAACGAAAAATATATCGGCGATGCACTCCTGCAGAAAACAATTACCACGGACTTTATTGAAAAGACCAGAATAAAAAACGATGGAACGGTTCCACAATACTATGTAAAGGATAATCACGAAGCAATTATTCCGAGAGATATTTTTACTCAGGTACAGGAAGAGATTTTGCGAAGAGCTAATATGACCAGCGGTAGAGATGGGCAAAAGCGCCGTATATACTCTAGTAAATATGCACTTTCCAGTCTTTGCACTTGCATGAAATGCGGAGATATTTACAGACGAATGGTATGGAATAATCGAGGCAAGAAATCTGTGGTATGGAGGTGCTGCACGAGAGTGGAGAATGGACCCTCCGCTTGTTCTGCACCAACAATACCAGAAGAACAACTTCAAGAAGCTGTAGTTGATGCTATGAATACGGTTTTAGAATATTCTGATGATGTAAAAAACATTTTGGAAGAGAATATCCTGGAGGTGATTTATCAAGATAATTCTGATGCAATCGATAAAATTAATAATGAGATTGCAGAAAAACAGAAAGAACTTCTGGAGTTGGTACATGGCAAAAAAGACTATTCTGAATGTGCTGATGAAATGGAAGAATTAAGGCAGAGCAAAAAGTTGCTGCTAGTGGAACATGCAAAGTCCGAAGGTGTAAAACAGCGTATCAATGAACTTTCAGAGTATATCCATTCGGAGGACGCACAAATAACGGAATACAATGAAAAACTAGTTCGAAAGTATATTGATCAGATAAAAGTGTACGATGACAGATTTGTGATTTGTTTTAAGGCAAAGGTGGAGATTGTGATAAATAGGTAATGTATAAAAGATAGATTATGATGGATGAAATAGCCTCATTGCTGAGAAAGAATTCTTAGCAATGAGGTCATTTTTTGTTTACTTTCTGTACATTGACAAATTTATTGTCAAGTGATATTATATTTTCATAAGGAGGAGGCACCAATGGAAGAAATTCAGAGAATGCAAGATAATTTGCTGTTAATACGCAGAACTATAGGGTGGACTGCGGCAGAGTTCGGAGATCAAATTGGTGTTACACGTCAGACGATAAACAACATTGAAAGCGGAAGAAATAAGCTGACAAAGACTCAGTATATCGCCATGAGAAGCGTAATTGATGCAGAGATTGTGAAGTACCCGGAAGAAACTCAGATGGTTAAAACTCTGCTGGATATGTTGATTGATCATCCAGAGAATTATTCAAAAGCAGATTATAATGAGCTTATAGAGAAAGCAAATTTGATGTCACCGTCAATTTTAGCGGGTACTGCAACAAGAGAGACTGTTTCTAAAGAGTGGATGAAGGCTGCAGGAGCGATCGGAGCGGTTGTTGCAAGTACAGTGGCAGTTCCTTTAGCAGGGGCACCAATTGTCGGTGCAGTAGTTGGCGGCTGGCTTGCAAAAGCAGTTAGGACTAGAGATAAGAAAAAGAGGGATGAGAAGTAAAAACATGATGTCTGACTCACTTAACCAATTTTGAGATTGAAAAAATAGATATTGATGAGTGATAATTCGGAATTATAAGTTTAGGAGAAAAGTGTTATGAGACAATATCATATGATAAGTGCTAAAAGAATGGGATGGGATCAAATATATGATTATTATCCTTTTTCAACAGATAGATACACTAAAGAAAGTGCATTGGCTGAGTTTTGCCCTGTTACAAAGGTAACTATGAAAAATAATGGGCAATGGTATGAATATACCGCATATGAGTTTAGAGGAGAAACATACTACGATATTATATACGATGGAATATATGATGAAAGCAATTTATTAAGACGTGGTTTCACAAAAGAAGAATTAGATAATATGTAGATAAACTACAATTTTCAGAGAAATTTCATGGTGAGAAGAAAGAGAAAATATTTTGAAGTCTGTAAAAAATACAGAGTTTTTAAAGCAGGGACGAACAAGTGACAAAAGGAGGTCGCCTATTTGAAAAAGAAAAAAGATGAAATAACCATCCGTTCCAGCGCAGCGGAATATCTGACCTATGTTGCCTCTGTTGGTGATCAGCAGGACAGCATTGAGATGCGCTATGAGGATGAGAATATATGGCTGACACAGAAGATGATGGCCACGTTATATGATGTCGGCACTAACACTATAAATTATCATATTAAGAAAATATTCGAGGATAGCGAACTACAGGAGGATTCAGTTATTCGAAAATTTCGAATAACTGCCGCTGACGGAAAAAGCTACAGCACAAATCACTATTCTTTGGAGATGATCATTGCTGTAGGATTTAAGGTCAATTCTGAGCGTGCGGTGCAGTTCCGCAAATGGGTCAATCAAATTGCAAAGGACTACACCATCAAAGGCTGGGTCATGGATGATGAGCGCTTGAAAAACGGTGGTTCCGTGCTCACAACAGAATATTTTGATCGCTTGCTTGAGCAGATTCGTGAGATACGTTTGTCTGAGCGTAGATTCTATCAGAAGATAACGGATATCTATGCCACAGCTCTTGATTATGACCGCACAGCAAAAACGACAAAGCAGTTTTTCGCAAAAGTGCAGAACAAAATGCATTATGCAGTTCACGGCCATACGGCAGCAGAGCTGATTTACGAGCGAGCAGATGCAGATAAGCCACATATGGGACTGACCACTTGGGCAGCAGCACCGGAAGGAAAGATTGTAAAAAGTGATGTGAGTGTTGCGAAGAATTATCTTTCTGAGCAGGAAATGCGTTCATTAGAGCGTATTGTTTCGGCATATCTGGATTTGGCAGAGGATCGTGCAGAACGTCACATTCCGATGACAATGGAGGACTGGGCAAAGCGTCTGGATTTATTCCTGATGGCGGATGACAGAGAGGTCCTTCAGGATGCAGGAAAGATCACGGCAGAGATTGCCAAGGCTAAAGCTGAGACTGAATTTGAAAAGTATCGTGTTATTCAGGACAGATTGTTTATGTCTGACTTTGATAAGTACATGCTGGAATTAGAAGAGAATGCAAAGAAATAATGGCAGTTTTACACAATAAAAAAATCACCAGCATGACGGTACTGGTGGTTTCTTTATCATAAATATCTATTTTCTACCGGATTAAGCCATCTTGTTAACAGCGAGTGTTAAACGGGAAACTTTTCTAGCAGCGGTGTTTTTATGATATACACCTTTTGTAGCAGCTCTGTTGATCTGACCGATAGCAGCTTTTAAAGCCTCTTCAGCAGCAGCTTTATCTTTTGCTGCGATAGCTGCCTCTACTTTCTTAATAGATGTCTTAACAGCAGATTTGATAGATTTGTTTCTAGCAGTTCTTTTCTCAGTTACTAAGATTCTTTTCTTTGCTGATTTAATGTTAGCCAATCTGTACACCTCCAATGATTCTGAATTGTTTTACATGATTGTTACATCAAAGCGGACACGGAGCGCTAATGTAAACATACTATTATATTTTAGGTTATCCCCTATTATCTGTCAATACATAAAATCCGCTTTTTTGCAAAAAATAGAAGAAAATCAACAGGAGTGATAAGAAAATGTTTCAGGTAAGAACCGATTTAGCGTTAGAAACAAAAGAAAAGTTTGAAGAGGACAACGTCGAACTGAAGGGTGTGCGAATCCATGAAGAAGAGCGTGGAGAGAATATTAAGATTACGGAAGTGATCATAGAAACGGAAAACGGAGCAAAGAGTATGGGAAAACCAAGAGGCTCCTATATCACGATAGAAGCGCAGGAAATGACAGACGGCGATGACGGATATCACAGGGAAATATCTGAAGAATTAGCAAAAGTGCTGCGGGGAATGATCCCTGTGAACAGGGAGGAATTGTCTGTCCTAGTGGTAGGACTTGGAAACCGTGAGATAACGCCGGACGCACTCGGACCGCGGGTGGCGGATAACATGATGATCACAAGGCATGTGATCCGTGAATTTGGAAAATATGCCCTGGGTGCAGAGCATAGCAATTTAATTAGCAGTATCGTACCCGGAGTCATGGCACAGACCGGAATGGAGACATCGCTGTCTCTTATACACATCTCCGAGCC
>ERZ1027255.23-NODE-23-length-67645-cov-8.118671_pt1 | contig 67645 bp, 56 predicted proteins | sample MGYA00519261_ERZ1027255 | MGnify/ENA primary metagenome ERZ1027255 (study PRJEB26926, sample SAMN06164399) | human gut metagenome | biome: ENVO:00009003; feature: ENVO:2100002; material: ENVO:00002003 | host: Homo sapiens | place: USA | collected 2012 ...
GGAGATTCAGCCTAATTTTTTGTACTGTCAAAAAGTTTTAGCGGACAGTAATAATTTCAAAAAAGAACTGACGGAATGTTGGCATACCTTGCGGCGTACAATGGGCATTTTGCCTTTATTCGTATGCTTTACGCTGGTGACTTTTGTCCTTATGCCTGTTTTTACGTTATTTCCTTTTATGACGCTTCTGCATTTCAACGGAAACATTTTGCAAATGGGAGTTGTGGAAATGGGTTGGGGCTCAGGGGCATTGTTGGGCGGTTTAGTACTTGCCTGTAAGGCTTTGAAAAGCAAGCAAACATTAGTGATGCATACGGCTTATGTGATATTGGGATTGTATCTGATTAGCGCCAGTTATTTACCATCAAGCGCATTTATAGGTTTTGTTTGCCTAACATTTACAGGAGGCATAGCCTATTCCATTTACCATGCGCTTTTCATCGCTATTATTCAGCAGAACTTGGCTTCGGACATGCTTGGACGGACTTTTTCTCTCATCTTTAGTTTGAGTACCTTTCCATCAATGCTGGGTATCGTAGCTTCAGGATATTGGGTGGAAGCATGGGGTATCACATCCGTCTTTATGATCAGCGGATGGGTTATCTTTCTGATTGGAGTGGGTGCAAATTTTATTTCTTCAATCAAGCAGTTGGATAATTACGCATAGTATTATTTATTAAAGAATTATTATATGACAAAGAAAGAACACACTACGATTACAGAGTTATTTCAAGTTTTGGACTTGTTGGAAAGCCTGGACATGCAGTTTTGGTTGGATGGAGGCTGGGGAGTGGATGTCTTGTACGGACAGCAAACCCGCTTGCATAGAGATATTGACATTGATTTTGATGCCAATTATACAGACCAACTCCTTGATCTTTTGCAGGAGAGAGGATATCAAATTGAAACAAATTGGTTGCCCACCCGTGTGGAACTGTATAGCAAAGAATTAGGCTATATTGATATCCATCCTTTTGTCTTGAATGCGGACGGCACTTCCAAACAAGCCGACTTGGATGGAGGCTGGTATGAATTTCAACCGGACTATTTTGGAACAGCAGTCTTTGAAGGCAGAAGCATCCCTTGCATTTCTGCAAAAGGGCAACAAGTATTCCATTCGGGCTACGATTTAAGAGAGAAGGATATTCACGATTTATCTATAATTAAACAATGTATAACAACAATGAGCCTAACAATTAGATAAGAACAAGAAAATGACAGAAAAACAAATTGTCTGGTATATCTTACTTACAGAAGTAAAGATAGACAGTGACACCCAGTCTGTCACATCCCTGAGTGTAGCTCCATTGGCAGTCTTGCCGGAATTCCAGCGTAAGGGAATTGGGGGGGATGTTGATTCAGTAAGCCCATCAGAGGGCAGCACTTTTGGGTTACGGCACAGCAGTCGTATTGGGGCATAAAGAGTATTATCCTCGATTTGGCTATCGCAAGGCTATCGATTTAGGAATTGAATTTCCTTTCGAAGTCTCTCATGAATATTGCATGGTGGCTGAATTAATACCTGGAGCTACTGAGAATGTGAAAGGTATGGTTTGTTATCCAACTGACTTTAAATAGTTTAACAAGTAAAATTCATTATATAACTCGGACTGGGTATTTCAATTTCCCAGTCCGTATTCTGATAGTACTTATTCAATTGGAAGATTGTGTTGCTTCAAGAATGAAAGTTTATCCCAATACCCTCTTTGAAAGACGATTTTGTTATCTTTTACATGAAAAAATCCGCATCCACGAAGTCCAAGAGAGTCTTTCCATTCCATGATAGCCCATTCGCCATCTTCAAAAATATTTTCCACCATACAAACCATTTTAGCAGTGGCAAATTCATTCACAAACATTTTGTAGATTGATTCTTTACCTATTATTGGTTCGTTTGCGACTTGATGATTTACTGCATTAGTAGCATACAGCTCTGCTATATGATAAGCATCTGCTTTGTTAAAGCAATCTATCCATTTTTCCAAAACTTCTTTAGGCTTCATTTTTTATAAATTCTTAGGATTTTGATTCTGTAATAAAAACAATCTGTTTGGATGCATAGATACTTGATTTTATTAATAATAGGCTATTCTATATTCTAAATCCTCTGGATTTTTGCTCTCTCTGCACCGAGTTACGTAGATTCTGCTGTAACTTTTCCCATTGTTCCTTAAACCATTGTACTATGGGTTGTCGGTTTATGGTCAGCATAAGCTTACCACTATCCATCGGATGTTTCTCAACCCTAAAAATATCATTCTTGATGTCAAATTTCCACCTGTGTTCTTCGGAATAAATTTTGCCACTACATTGTATGGATTCTTTCTTTGTCAAGAGGTTTTCTATCATGTCTTTGGTAAACCCGATAACAGCGCATAATTTTTCCATTCTCAACATCTCTTTGAACATGGGAAACCATTTGTGGGCTTTTTCAAGCAAGGTGCTCAATCGTGATATTTCCTTGTCTTTGGCTTCAAGTTCTTGATTATGTATTCTTTGAAGATTACGAATTTGTCTGCTATGCTGTTCCTGTATTTGTTGTATCTGAATTTTTAATTCATCAGTAGCTTTGTCCCGTTTGGTAATTTCCTGATGTAGCTGCTCGATGTGATGTTCCAGTTCTTTCAGCTTACCGCTTCCGAAAAGAGAACCTACACCGCTTGCTATGGCGGTAGCAGCATTGGTGGCTGTTTTCTTTAGTTTGTCCGTGCGTATCTCTGCTTTTACCTGTTTGAGTTCCTGTTCGGCAAGGCTTACTTGTTGTTCCTTGTGTCGCTTGGTTTCCTCTATACGTTGCAGTTCGGCTTTCTGCTTCTCAATGATGAAATCATTTCGTTCCAGATGCTCTTTACCTGTGACAGCTTTTGCCTGTCCACGTTCCATCAGGAGAATATCGGAAGCAAGGGTCTGCATGGTTGCCATATCCTCGTCATTGAGCTTTCGGCTCTTTCCAGTTTCATGGTTCATCCAGTCGAATACGACATGAGCATGATAATTTGGTTTGAACCATCTGTTACCGACTTGGAAGCTCTCCTTGTCTTCTGCTTCCGGCTGACCGTTCAGCCAATGCCCTTCGTCTTTATGCAGGAAAATCTGTAGCGGAGTGATGCCCCAGTGTCTTTGGCACTCTTCACCGAATTTGCGTACATCAGCCAGTGTGGTGTCCGGTCTGATAAGCAATACTCCTTCACGGATGGGTGAGCATCCCGCCACCTTGATAATCTTTCCATTCTTTCCCTTGCGTTCCCTTTCCTTTTCCTGCATGGCACGTCCGGTCTTTTCCTTGACCATTTGCTTGATATTGTCATAATGAGTTCGCAGTTCGGGAGTGCCGAAGTCGGGATTTATCCACTGTTCGTTATCGGTGGAAAGTTCGGGAACGACATAGATTCTGGACTCCCCGATATTACGCATATACTCGGCAGTCCTTCGGTTGTGTGCCTCGCTCGATGCGATGTTGCAAGGCTTGATATGTATGCTTGATTTTGTCGCCATCTTTTCAAATTTTGATTGGGTTATTTACTAATTTTGTTTGTTACTACCGCTCATATCCGCAAGGGGTTCTTAGGGGTGTAACCCATGAGCGGAGTTTCCAAAGAGAGGGTCACTCTTTGGTCGGGTTGCACAGGGCTGAAAACCCTTGCCGGGTTCTTAGGGCAGCGTCCTAAGCCCCTCGGGAGAGCCCACAACTGCGAAAGCGAAGCGTGTAGTTATAGTGGGCTATAACCGGAAGCCTTTCGGTTTCTTGGATAGCGTGTCATCCCTCTTTCTGACGGATTGTATTTGCTCTTTTCTATCCACCATGCGCTTCTGCAAATACTCGTTCAGGTCTTTGCATCCGCAGTAGATTTGTGAAGCGTCCCGTATATGCCGGGTGCAGTCGTATTCCTTGCGGATTTGTTGAAGGGCTTCCATTCCTGCACGGTCATTGTCAAAAAAGCAGTGGATGCGCTCATAGCTTCCCAACGGATAAAGTGCTTTGGAAACATTGGCAACAGAGTTCAGAACCATGTAATCCTGCCTGTCGAAATCGGGATATTGCGGGCAGCTTTCAAGCCGCAGGGTCAGAAATGAGAGATAGTCCATAAATCCCTCAAAAACGTAACACGTGTTCCTTTGCTCTCCCGATTGCCTGATATGGGATATTTCTTTCGGCGCGATACAGCCTTTGAAATATCGGTTGCGTATCTCATAGCCGCCCGATATGTTCGGAAACGCAATGGCGAAGTACCGCTTGCCGTTGTGCGTAAACCGCGCTTCCTTACATTCTTTTTTCGCCAGTGCCGGATTTATTCCCCTTTCCTGCAAGTAAGCGAGCAAGGCAGGAGAAGAAAGCGGCACAATTTCCAACTGTTGGAAACTCGGCTCTGTAAATGACTGCTTGTGAAAAGAGAAAGAAACGGGACGCACATGCGATGCCTGTTCCTCTATGCGTTTCAAAAGGTATGGCACGCAGTCCGTAGCATAGAGGTGTGAAGCCAGTGCGATGATGTTGCCGCCCTTGCCGAGTGCAAAATCGTACCATTGGTTCCGCTCGGTGTTCACCTTGAACGATGCTTCGGTTTCTTCCCTGAACGGTGATTTGTACCAGAGATTGATGCCCTGCCGCTTCACCGGGCTATATCCCAAGCTGTGCAGGTATTCTTCCAGTCTGATTTGTTTTGCTGTCTGTATGTCCATAAATGATTGTCTTTATCGGTTATTACTTGTTTTTTTCTTTTCGCCAGTACCTGTTTATAAGTTACTGGCTGTATAACCACTTCACTTTATTGTCGTATATATAGGATACGGCTTAAAGTGAAGCGGTTTGATGTGTCCCTGCAACCACTTCGCTTTATCCTAATATATAGACCCGGAGAATAAAGTGAAGTGATTGCAGGAAGCGTGTCAATAATGGAAATCCGGTTCGTACCTGTACTTCCTGCCGTTCTCCTGCACTATCATCCGTTTGTTTTTCAACACTGTGATGAGTTTAACCAGCTTGTTGTCGCTTAACGGAACACCCACCAAGGCATACGACTCTTTCAATGCTTTGCTCAGTTCCTTATATCCGTATTCGTCCTGCAACGAAAATGCTGCTTCCAGTGCTATCCGGTGTTGTTGCTCGGAAATGTCCTTGCAGGCATCGAACCTTTCGCCTTGGGGTCTGCCGGGTGCTTTGGCTTCTGTCTGGTAATCCTCTATCAGTTCGGGCAATGCCCTGTCATTTATGCGGAAGGCAAACGGCTCGAAGTCCATCGCACGGATGTGCATGGCGGAAACCTTGCTGATGTCCCCGTTGCTCTTGTCCTTTTCAACGAGCAGCACGGTTTCAGCCTTGTTGTTCAATTCCGTGCCGATATGTCCCCTCGCGTTCTCATCGCCCTTGTTCTGGTGGAGTATCGTGTGGATATGTATCTGCCTGTCGTCCGTCCACTGCATCAGTTTCGATATGATGCGTGTCGATTCGCTGGGGCTGTTGATGTCATACACCATGTCACGGATACCGTCTATCACCACCAGACCAAGGTTCGGCGTATGGTAGATTGCCTGTTCGACAATCCTTATGCGCTGCTCCGGCGTATATTTCCGCAGGGCAAGGAACTCAAGGTTCTCGTTGTCCCTGTCATCGGGCAGCTCTGCCATGCGCATGATGCGTTCCATCACATTCAGGCAGTGGTGGGGGCTTTGCTCCGTATCGACATACAGCACTTTCCGCTTGGCTTCGGGAAGTTCAGCCGCATACCTGAGCACCGTGCCGTTCTTCAATGCCGCAGCCACGATAGCCGACACATTGAATGTCTTCTTGCTTTTGGCTTTGCCGATGGATGCGCTGAAATTTCCCAACGTACCGATTACGGAACCTTTCACGCTGAGGATTTCGGGCGCTTTCTCGTATTTTCCCGACAGGCTCAACCGTGAGGCTTGCCAGAAGATTACCGCCTGTTCGTCCGATATTTCCCGGATGTCTTTCATATAGTCCATAGCAATGCCTCCCATTACTTGCGTCCACCAGTTTTCTTTCCTGCCAGTTCAAGGGCAAGTTCCGCATCCACGATAATCTTGCGTCCTATCTGGGTGATAGCCTTGTCTATCCTTCCGCTTTTCTTTATGCGGTTGGCGGTAGGCAGGCTGCACCCGAACAGTTTGGCTATGCCGGGTATTCCGTACACATATTTCCTGCTTGTGTCCGTTACGGGCTGCGGCTGCGCTTCCGGCTGACCGGATGCGTGCCTGCTTAACATGATGAACTCTTCGCCTGTCATCTGCCAGACGGGTTTGGATAATAATTCTTGTAGATTTTGCATAGTTCTACTTTTTTTGATTCAACAATCAGCCCTGCGCACTGGCTGTTATTTCTGTTCTCGAACGATGCAAAATTAGGTATGGTTATGGGTGGTAAGGATGGGGACGGTATAATCCGAATATCGCTGTATCTTATTGAATATCAGAAAATAAAAATACCACTCAAAAATAAATTTGAGTGGTAAAAGTGGAACTTTCGTAAAATATCAGGATATGTCACCGATTATCTGAATATATGTTCCATTTCTTTAGCGAATTTCTGGTTGCTGTCACTCGGAAAATCGGAAACAGGCTCCTTGTACTTTGACTTGTAATAGCTGTCGTCAATATCCAGCAGTTCCAGTATTCCGGCTTTCCATTTTTCCCTGTCCTGTTTGGAGAGTTTCTCGCCCATCAGAAATATCAGATAACATACACGTATTTTCTCTCTCGGTTTGATTTTCAGCTTGCAGTTACAAGGGTGCAGGTTCATGTTGGCATAAAAATCCGGTGCGGAAACTTCCTCGAACTGTTCTCCAACACATACCTCATGAATGAGCGAAAGCAATTTCATGCTGAAATACTCTTGTTGTTCATCCGCCGTTTCCTGCTGACTGATTGGCTTGCCCGGCTCGTCCTGTCGTTTCCCGTCAGGAATGTATTTCTTCAATATATCCAGAAAAAGGCAACTTTGGCGGTATATGTCCGCACAACGGTTCTTCATATATTGGAATGCCTCCTTTCTTGTTGCCTTTTGCTGGTCATAGAGTTCATTCAGTTTGGCTCTTTCCTTGTCATATTCAGCCTTGCAGCGTTCATATTCTTTTTCAGCCTGTTTTTCCTCTTCGGCAGTATGTTCCCTGTAGCCAATGGAATCATACCTGTTGTTGGCTTCATTCAGCGGTTTGCTTAGGCTCCTTGTTACATCCAGTTGGGCTTCAATTTCAAGGGAATACCTTTCCATATGCTGATGGCAAACACGCTCTACGGCACTGTCACTTATGGGGTGTGTTTCATAAGCCTGTATGCTCTTTTCAATTTCGGTTTTCAAGCTGTTGAGTATCAAGGTGTATTGTTCTTTTTGCCTGTCAAGCACCAGTTCAAGGATGGCTGCTTCAAAAGATTTCATGTCATTGTATTCCTGACAGAAATCAGAAATGAATTTCTGACTGTCAAAAGAGAAAACGTAATTATCTATATAGTCCCTGTATATTCTGTTGAGTTCCCCGTATCGGGGAATCATCGTCTGTATCTTGTCTGCCATAAGTGTCCTACTTTTGTTTGTTCTTTTCATTGTCAAGAAGCATCGTCAGTTCTTCTTCCACCTGTTCTATGCTCGGCAACGCCGATTTCAGGTTCTCCGGCACAGCCTTGCTGAGCTGATAATCGCTGATGCCGATAGGCTGGTCATAGCCTGTCAGTGCATATTGTGCTACAATCTCATCCTTGCCCTTGCATAGCAGCAGCCCGATGGTCTTGTTGTCATTCTCTCCCCTCAGCTTGTCATCCACCACATTGATGTAGAAGTTCAGTTGTCCGGCGTATTTCGGTTTGAACGGGGTGGCTTTCAGTTCCACAACTACGTATGCATGTAGTTTTATGTTGTACAGAATCAGGTCAGCATAGAAATCGCTGTCGCCAATCTGGAAATGCTTCTGTCTTGCGACAAAGGCGAATCCGCTGCCCATCTCCAGCAGATAACGGGTGACGTGCTTCACCAGTTGTTCCTCTATGTCCCTTTCGTCCGCACGTTCTTTGGCTCCCGCCAAATCAAAGATATACGGGTCTTTCAACAGGTAGTTGGCAAGGTCACTTTGGGGTGCAGGAAGCGTGGCGGTAAAATTATTGACCTTGCGGCTGTTAATTTGCCTTTCGTACAATTTGCTTTCAATCTGCATTTTAAGGACATTGCTGCTCCAGCCCATTTCCACGGATTGCTTCATATACCAGTATTCCACGCCCAATGGAAGCGAACTGTTGAGCATGACCATTTGGCTTGCCCAATTAATTCTTGCCACAGGAGATGCAAGGAACAGTTTTTCTATATCTCCGATGTCTGTTTTATAAATGGCAGATACGGTTTTTGCCACATTCTGAATTTGCGCAGGAACTTCCTGCGTAAATTCTAATTCTCGAAAATCAACTGATTGTATTTGCGCAGTAAGCTCCTGCGTAAATTGCCCGTTGTTTAATTTCAAGACTTCATCTGTTACATTCCGTATGTTTGGAAGCGACAGCCTTGCATCCGTTTCAATAAAACATCGTAGTACGCTCAATGGATACGACCTTGCGAATTGGCACATATAAGTAAGGTTGCGTTCCGAATATCCTTTCTTATCGGGATAATTGAACCGTATCGCTTGCGCCAGTTTCTTGATGACCTTGCCGCCCCAGCCTTGCAGGTTCTGATGGTACAATATGTAATTGCCCATCTTCCAGTAATGGAACAGCATCTGCGCATTGGCGGCACTGATGAGCCGGACTTGCGCCTGCTCTATTTCTGACCCGATGGCATTGACAAAAGCCTCGAAACTTCTTTTCTCTATGTTGTTGTCGTTGTTGCTCATTGTTGTATGTTTTGAAAGTCACAAAGGTAAGCCCAATAACAGGCATTTCATGAAACTTGCTGATTGTTTTTACAGTTGGTTGAATTTATTCATTGCATTTGCCTTGATGTCATCTGCTATGTCAATATAAGGTTTCATAGCCTTGTAGTCGCTATGCCCCGTCCATTTCATGACTACCTGTGCTGGGATACCGAGAGCCAAGGCGTTACAAATGAATGTCCTTCGTCCGGCGTGAGTGCTTAACAGTGCGTATTTGGGTGTCACTTCATCTATACGCTCATTTCCTTTATAATATGTTTCCCTTACAGGCTCGTTGATTTCAGCAAGCTCGCCCAACTCTTTCAGATAATCATTCATTTTCTGATTGCTGATGACTGGCAGTGCCATGTTGTTCTCAAAGTGAATGTCCTTGTATTTTTCAAGTATGGCTTTGCTGTATTTGTTCAGTTCAATGTTCAGGCTGTCTGCCGTTTTGACGGTAGTAACTTCTATGTGGTCGGATTTGACATCACTTTGCTTCAAGTTACGCACATCTGAATACCTTAGACTTGTGAAACAACAGAACAGGAAAACATCCCTGACACGTTCCAGATATTGTTTGTCTTTGGGTATCTGATAGTCTTTCAGTCTATTCAATTCGTCCCATGTCAGAAAGATTACTTTCTTTGAGGTGGTTTTTAATTTCGGCTTGAATGTATCGTATGCAATGTTTTGGTTATATCCCTTTTTGAAACTCCATCGCAGGAACCATTTGAGGAATCCCATCTGTTTACCGATGGTACTGTTTCTCATGTCTTTCTTGTCACGCAAGAAGTTTACATACTCGTTTAGTCCGAACTCATCGAAATACTCAAAAGTTACATCTTCTTTGAACTCTTTCAGGTGATTTTTTACGGCTGCAAATTTTTCGTATGTGGATTCTGTCCAGTTGTTCTGATTACCACATTCCTTAACAAACTCATCAAAAACCTTCCAAAGACTTATTTTAGTATCTCCTTGTTGCTCCTCACTGCCATTTTTCATTCGCAGATTGAATGCTTCTTTCAACTGTTGGGTGGTCGGCATGGTTTCTTGTACCTCAAATTCTTTGAACACGTTTTGAATTTCGGCATAGTATCTTAGCAAATCCGCATTGATTTCGGATGCGCTTTGCTTCAATTTATTGGTACATCCGTTTTTTACACGCTGCTTGCCCGCATCCCACTTGGCTACATCAATGCGGTAGCCGGTTGTAAACTCGATGCGGTGGCTTGCGTATATGACACGCATACGGATGGGTACGTTCTCCACGATTGGAACGCCATTCTTTTTGCGGCTTTCAGGTGCAAAAATGATGTTTCGTTTGATGTTCATGACTGGGTATATTTGAAATTCTGCACCCAAATATACACCCAAAAATTGAAATAGCGAGCGATATTCGATAATATTTAGATTTAATTATGATTGTAATAAGTTGGTTATTAATAGGTATTTGCAATTGTGTGATATTTTGAGATAGTACAGGTTCAAGAGCCTCCCTCTCCGCTAGAAATAACATGAAAGAGGCTGACTCAAAAGGTCAGCTTTTTTTCATTTATCTTCCTGCCCGGTCGCTGAGTGACAGCCTTTGAGGGCAAGGAAAGAGATGCCGTTGATGTGGCAGTATCTCCTTCTGAATGTTCATTTGTCCACCTCGTGGAATCACAATGTGCTGAAAAACAGTTGTTTGGTTAAATGCTTTGTCTATGGATGCGTTGCTGGAATCCGAGATATTCCATCTAATTTTGCGTAAACAAAATATTAAGAAATATGAAGGATTTGATTGCATGCTGCGGATTGGACTGTGAGAATTGCGATGCACGCAAGGCCACGGTGAACAATGATGACGCGCTTAGGAAAAAGACTGCCAAGCAATGGGCCGAGGCGAATGACGCCCCTATCAAGCCCGAGCATATCAACTGTATGGGATGCCGGACGGAGGACGATGTGAGGCGACTCCAACGGCAAGCTTCCTCCATTTCAGTTGTTGCATATGGGATAATCCCTGCCACGCAAGAATCGCCCTGTGATGGACTTGTTTCTGTTCTAATTGTCCAACAGTACCTTTGAACTCCGAATAAGCCTTGCTCCGGAAATAGCAGATGCCGTTCCGGTGATAATAGGTGATGTTTCCGGCCGATGACCAGCAATCAGAAAAGTTTGTATTGGAGTAAAATCGTGGCATATCTTCATCCTTTATGTAGTTTGCAAAATCAGTAACGAATTCCTTTGTCCCTCCGTAACGGATATTGACCGGCGACGGCGACCGCCACAAGTCTTAAACACATAGGTAACTCATAGCATACTGCCTTATGGCTTCAATATAAATAGCCTGAATACATAGGCTAAAGAAGTGGAACCTATAGCCTTGCGATACCTTGCTTTGCCTATAGACCTAAAACGAGGGACAAATCTTTATGTGAATATATTCATTATCATCGCTCCAGGCGTGTGATGTCGTTCCACTACGCACTGACCTTGGAGCGTGCGCATATCCTCCGCTCGCCTTCGGAGGATGTGTCGGGAACGTAGTGGACGACTCTTCCGTAGAGGATGAAGCGAGCGTCAAGCAACACAAGGCGAAGCCTTACCTCTTTCTCGGCAGGTCTGGCGCGGACGCAATGGAGCGTCAGCGGAATGGTGTCCGTGCCTGTCCTGCCCATAGGGAGTGGCGAGCCGCGCTTCTCTGGCCGTCAGGCCTGTGAAGCGTGGATGAACGAGCCTCTCCCAGACAAACATTGCGAAAGTGGACGGAGCCGACAGGCTCAGTCGTCTTCCGCAATACCGCTGACACACAGTGAGCGGATGCGAACGATCAATTGACACATCGGCGAAAGCTGATACCTTGCCGACGTAGTGATTTCTTGAAGTTGAGAGCTCTGCTCGAAGACTTGAAGAAATCACGTAGAAGGCCCGCAGCTGTGCTGCTAAGGCTGGCGACTCTCTCGGACTTCCGGCAGTCTTTCAAGGGATGATGGTGAATTTTGCGGACAAGGTGAAGTTGAAGGACTCTGCTTTGCACTTCACGCCGGGAGTCCTGAACTCCCTGACGGGCCTGGAGGCCGTTGGCCCCTGAGGGGAGTTCAATGTCGCCAGCCGCCCCGACGGAGCGGATTCGGAGGGAGGAGGGTCGAATTCGCACTGACGGAGACAGTTAACATAATCGGGGTTGTGTAATCTGGCGGCGTGAGCCGACTGTTACACAACTAAGTTCCGATTATGTCTAACTTTCGGATTCGAGGGATAAGGTTCGCACTGCGCTTTGGGAGCGGAGTCGGTTATGGCCCCTGTGGGGCGGTGGGGCAAAGAAGGGTCGAGTCTTCTGGCTTTCGGAGAGAAACGGAGAAAGACTGAAGTCTCGACACCGCTACTGTATTATCGAGCGAAGCGAGTTTGAAGAAGCCGGAGGGTTGTCGATCGGAGCGCAGCGGAGAACGTCAATCTTCCGGTTCCGCTCTGCCCATAGAGGCAAGTCTTTCGGCATCACAGCGGATGCGGAGATGCCGGATGTCTTGCCGGGCGTTTGGGTTCGGAAGCTTAGCTTCCGTCATTGAATATATCAGCGGACAGACGGCAGGAAGTCGGCAGATACCTCTCTGCCCATATAGGCAATTCTGAGGAAATGGAGCCATGGGGCGAAATGGACGAAGAGTTGCCTGGACGTAATCATATTCCTGAAAAGTTTATGTTAATGATCTACTTTTAAATTTATCAGCATATGATTTATGGTTATATCAGAGTTAGCAGTGATAAGCAGACTGTTGAAAATCAAAGATTCGAAATCAACAACTTTTGTAAGAGAAACTCTATCACAATTGACGGGTGGATCGAAGAAACGATAAGCGGAACAAAGGCTTACAACAAGCGGCAACTGGGGACTCTTCTCCGTATGGTAAAGAAAGGTGATTTGATTATCTGTGCAGAACTTTCCCGTCTTGGCAGGAATCTTTTTATGATTATGGAGATTTTAAACATTTGTATGACCAAGGAGTGTAAAGTGTGGACAATTAAGGACAACTACCGGCTTGGCGAGGATATTCAGAGCAAGGTGTTAGCATTTGCTTTCGGGCTTTCAGCTGAAATAGAACGAAATCTGATAAGTCAGAGGACGAAGGAGGCACTGGCACGCAAGAAGGCCGAAGGGGTTACTTTGGGAAGACCAGCGGGTAAAAAAACACCTGTTGAAAAACTGAAGCTATATGGGAAGAGGAGGTTGATTTCAGAATTGTTGTCAATTGGTATGTCTCGCAGGAAGATAGCTAAAATCTGCAAAGTGGATAGGAATACACTCTCTCGTTTTATCAAATTGATGGATGAATAATGAGCGTTTTCGTTCAGCAGAGCGGAACGGTGTGCGATTTCTCCGGCAGCGACAGCTGGGTCATACTGTCACCGATCGAACAGAGCATAAAGCGTAAGATAGAAGCAGTCGGCACACCACTGAAGGATTGGGATATTCAAATCAATTATGGTATCAAAACCGGCTATAATGAAGCATTCATAATAGATACGGCTAAGAGAGATGAAATATTATCAAACTGTCAGACGGAGGAAGAACGTAAGAGAACGGCGGAACTCATACGACCAATTCTTAGAGGCAGGGATATTAAGCGGTATGGTTATGAGTGGGCAAATCTATATCTTATAGCGACATTCCCAGCACGCCATTACAACATTGATTCGTTCCCGGCTGTTAAAGAATACCTGTTATCCTTTGCCTATGATTCTCTTTTGGAAAACGGCAATGACTGGGTAGCCAAAAACTATTTGGCTGAATTCTGTAAGCAGAAGCTCGAACAGACAGGTCAAGAGATAATTATCAATGGTAAGTATGTTCTAGACCCACAGGGGCACAAGGAAAAGAGCAGGAAAAGAACAAATAATAAGTGGTTTGAGACCCAAGATAGTATCAGTTATTGGGAGGAATTTTTGAAGCCAAAGGTAATATACCCGAACATGACGAAGTACATTCCATTTTATTATGACACTCGCGGTTTCTACCAAAACGACAAATCGTTTATGATAACCGGTCGCCATATTGCATTTTTGACGGCTTTTCTGAACTCTTCCATCTTTAAATTTTGTTTTCTCAATAACTTCCCGGAGTTACAAGGGGGCACACGTGAACTTCGCAAAGTGTTTTTTGACAAGATTCCTATTATTCAAATTGATGACAAGTTGAATGAACAGTTTGCATCCCTAATATCAGACATGCAAAATAATCCTACCGTGGAGAAGGCGAAGAGTATTGACGAGTTGTTGTTTGATGTCTATGGACTAACTGATGCCGAAAGAGACGTAATTGGCTTCATTGAGATTCAATGACCTTTATTTCATCAGCGGTCAATCCATAGACTTTATATATTTCTCTGTCTATCAAGGCTTCGTATTTTTCTGCATCCTCTTTATTACCAAGGATTGAATCGACATAATCTTCGAATACCTTCTGTCCCTCAAGGTTCAGTTGGGCGATAGAAAGCTTTAGGAAATTCGATTTCTGACCTATCTTTGCATTGCAGCCAAGATTACCTGTAATCTGTCCTAACAACCACTCCGAAGCTTTAGAATTCAAGAAAGCCAAAAGGCATTTTGATGAATAATGATGAGTAATCAGCATATACTCATTACTAGACAGAAAAACGCCCGATTCAGCAAAGGAATATTCGGCTCCATCTTGAAATTGTCCATATACGATTTTCGGTAGAAAGAAATCCTCCGACAAAATGATATCGGAGGATTTCAAACAGCCAAAAATATTGTTCCAAGAGATTGTCCAAGAGAGTCAGTTTATGATTGACACCGAGGGTACTTTTTTCTGCAACGATACAGGAAGGATAATTGTTGGAGAAGGGCTGTACCATCTTTTAGGGGTACTGAATAGCTCATTGTTTTTCTATGCGATTAAGACCTTCTACGGTGGAGGTATCCTTGGGGATCACGGCGTAAGAATGAAGCATACATTCTTTGAGAAGTTCCCTTGTCTCCCTATAAGTGAGGACATTTCTTCAATAGCTGAGAGTCTTACACATCGTTTTGATTCTCAGATTCTCGTCAGGCTTGAAAAAATCATTTTCAAGACGTATGGCTTAACGAATGACGAAGTGAACTATATCTATGAGTCTACAAATCAATAGGTAAACCTCTATATCTAATCTCCTGAAAGGAAGTGTTTCTCTGCTTCGGTGAGCTCAAAGAAGTCATTGAACAGAGCATCAATTTGCCTTTCATCGTGGGTATTCTGAACTGCTTTCATAAGGTTCTGTTCACGAGGGACCTTTACCTTTTCCATAAAGTCAACACCCTTTCCACCGGTAAGGTTAGCTGAAGCAAGAATGATCTTATTGAATGCCTTTGAATTGAAAAATGCTAATAAGTATTCTATGTCGTCTCCTGTGACCAAATACAGTTTGTTATTAACGAACCAGTTTGCGGGAGCAATACAGGTATCCATTTCAAAACCTATTTCACGGTATATGATTTTCGGCTTCATAAATTCCTCCAAATAAGCGCAGTTCCGGAGATTATATGGGGTGTCGCCCTGGTCGGCTCTATCCTTGATTTTATCCCAAAACTGGTCAAGATGAGCCTTGACTGCCGAGTAATCCTCAATATGAATGCGCTCAAGTTTCCCTTTTATGCCGTTATGCGTATTGATAAGCCATAAATTCGCCCACTCGTATCCATATCTCTTGATGTCCCTGCCACGAAGAATCGGTCGAATAAGTTCAGCCGTTCTTTTCCTTTCATCTTCGTTTTGACAATTGGAAAGAATCTCATCTCTTTTTGAGGTAGTAATGATGAAAGCGTCATTGTAACCTGTGAGAACGCCACGGTAAATGTTGATATCCCAATCCTTCAACGGAGTCCCGACAGCCTCAATCTTGCGCTTGATACTCTGTTCAATCGGGGACAGGATTACCCAGCTGTCACCTCCGGAGAAGTCACAGAAAGTGCCCTGCTGCTGAACGAAAACGCTCAAATTCTTTAAGCTATCGCGATTCTGTTTACTTGTGGCCGCACAAATGGTATGGTGAGCATTCTTCGCTTTTTCAAAAAGCAAGATGTTTGTATCGACCGTTGCGCTCTCAAAAACCTTCACACCGGCAAAGTCAATCAAGAGCAGTGGATTTGTTTTGCTTGCCAAGAATGTTCTCAACTTTTCGCCATATGCAGCACGCATCCATTTATTAGATGTGATATAGCACAGATGACCATCTGCTTTCAGCAGTTGATGACCACGTTCATAGAACAGGCAATAAATATCTCCAGTACTTGTAAATGATTGGAAGCCACTGTTTTCATACATCTTTCCAAGCTCACCGCCGTTTAGCTGTAACTGAATATACGGCGGATTTCCTATCACGATGTCAAAGCCGGTCGATACACCAAACATCCACTCAGGGTCAAAGAAGGATGCGAAGCTATTCTGGTCAAACATATCCCAAGATGCCAGCTGCTCAATCTGATCATTGGAGATGATCTCAATTTCTGCAAGTTCCTCCACCATCTCACGCCTAAGGGTCTTCAGGATTTCACGATACTTACGCTTGGTCTTATAGGTCTTGGCGCTGAATATCTTATGATTAGCCTTTTGCAACTGATCCTCGATATCGATGATATTGGTAACAAATAGAGAGTTATTCTTCTTAAGCCCTATCAGGGAATTGGCAGCTACGAATTTTGCTTCCAGATTCGGCAAAGGTCGAATCCCAAAGTTCTCAACTGGATTGCTATTCGCTTTCTGATCAACCACTAAAGAGATGAAGAAGCGGAGCTTAGATATCTGGATGGCAATAGGCTGGATGTCCACGCCATAGATACAGTTTTCTATGAGATATAGTTTACGGGCATAGTCCGGGTGGTTGAGGCTTTCATTGAAGCTGCGCTCGATGTCGCGACGTTTCTCTTCCTTTTCATCTTCGGTAAGTTGAATCTCATTATCATCACTCTCCTGAATGGCTTTATCAAGGATAAGTTCCTCCCACATTTCGTTACTTGGGTCAAGTTCGGAAAGTATGTGGACCATCTGCTGAAGAATGCCCATCGGGAAAGCGCCAGAACCGCAGGCCGGGTCAAGAACCTTGCAGTCATAAAGAGCGTTGATTATACGGGATTTCTGCTCTCGCGTCAAATTAAGGACTTCATCAGTGTAGCTTACAAGCTTGCGATACTCCGGTTCAAGGTTTTTACCCACTGTCTTGTTGAGATGGGCGATGATACTTTCGTCCACCATATACTGCACGATTTCACGAGGTGTGTAGAAGGACCCCGTCTGCTTTCGTGCCGTTGTCTTAGTCTCAGGGTTGTAGCTGGCCAGCAAGTTCTCAAAGACTTTACCCAGAAGTTCGGGGTCAAGGGAAACCTCCTGATCGTAAGGGGTGTTCTCTTCTACTGTAAAGTTATAGCGTTTAAGGATATCTATGATGCCTGAAGCACTAACCTTCTTCTTAGAGGCATCACCATACCACTCCGACAAGTCAATGTTCTTTCCAACAGTATCGCCAAAAAACAGGTAATCTGGAACTATCAGAGCGCGTTTAACAACTTCTCGATCTGAGAATCCATCGATATAATTGCCATTGTCTTTGTCATCCAAGCAATCAAAAAGGCCACCATTAAGGAATGGCACCGTTTTGTTTGCCAACTCAACAAAGAGTGCCGGGTTGGAAAACATTGATTCATAGCGCATCAACTTATTGTTATCATAGTCGCTGCGTCCATTCCTGAATCGGCGCTCACTGATGGTGTCTTTGTCCTCTGGTGTAATCGGACTGTTGAGCATTGCAAAGAATAGGTTCTGAAGAATGGCTTTATAGTAACAGCTCTCTTCAGATTTCCCAAAGAGATTTACAATGGCATTGGGTTCAAAACTATTCAGAAGATTATCGGCTATGTACTTTTCGTCGAAGAATTCATCTGGAATAAGATGCTTCTGTTTCAAGAACCAGACGAAGATAAGCCTGGTTACCAATCGAATAGTAGCCTCAGCATTGAATTTATCATCGTCATAGGAGTCATCAATTTTATTCGGAAAACGAACAATACGAACGGCCCAGGCATACCAATCGGAAAGTTCATTGTAGAAGGCTTTGGTAAGAACTTCAACTGAAAAGCGGTTCTTAAGGTCTTCTTCATCAACAACACGGCCTTTTTGGATAAGAAACTGGTCAGGCGTGTGCGTAGCAATGCCAGTCCCCAGATAGTAGGAATAGCGACGAGGATTGGAGTAACGCTTGTTCAGTTTGCCGGTGTCGGTCATATCCAAATCCACTGTAATCAACGAAAAACGATAATTTGAAGCAGATTCCTCCGGCACAAAAATTACCAACGCACGATCTTCCCACTCGTCAGCGAGAACACGAAACGCTTCCTTTGAGAGTCCCACGCGAGCATCATTCTTTGAATGATGCTGAATCTCATAGACTACAAGATCCAGGGATGGACAGGAGCCGAGCTTGGTAACAGACCCAGTGAATTTAGTCTGAGTGTGCAGCGTAACAGGAGTTTCAATGGATTGGAAATCATCAGGAAGAAAAGAATCGCGAAGGAAGTTCACAAATTCCTGACGGTTATATGATTTATTGAACTGCATAGTCTATTGTGATTTATTATTTGATTTCTTCGGCTAAAATTAGGGTCTCCTCACCTTCGTCCACAGCGTTCATCTTGATGATACAGCGCTTGATATAGTCCGGCGTGATTTTCTTAGGTAGTTTATCTGCATCCTTAATGGACAACTTGTTGATAAAGCGAACCTCCTCCCCGGTAAGACCGTCATTGCGCATTAGTAGTAGCAGGTCTTCAAGATAGTCTCTGGAAAGAATCTTGTTCTTCATCCAAGCTTTGATGATGGAGAATGCTTCACGGCGGCTACGTTCAGCCTCGGTGTCAACCGTGTCCTTGAAGAGCCTGGCTTTGACTGCCTGATACACAGGCTCAAATTGATTGCTAACGGCAAAAGGTTTTTCGCTTTCGTCGGCATCAAAGAGTCCAAAAGCATCTTCTGCGCTGATGGAGATTGGATTTATGTCATCATGCTGTCCCAACTTGAAGACGAAATCGTTGCCCTTCTTGCCACATAAAAGGACACCCTGAATAGGTTTTTCTGCATTCCTGCCAATGCGAGCCCTGTGTGGAATGTCCAGAGCCTCCTGATAGATGTCTGTATTTTTGACGCTATCAAGGATGCGGCGGTATTTTGTGTCCCAGGAAAGTTCTTCACTCGATGCCAATTCCTTACGATATCTTTCCTTAAAGAAAGCATTGAGCTGTTCATCGCTTGTGAGAGCCTTAGTGTCCTCCCCCATAATAGCATGAATCATAGCCATTTTCAGTGTGGAAATTTGTTTGGTTCGGGTCTCCTGCTCACCAATATCAGTTGGAAAATAGTTGTAAATATATAACTTGTCGAACATCTTCTTGTTGATACGATTGATACGTCCTATACGCTGAATAACACGGGTAGGATTGTATGGAATATCATAGTTGAAGATTGTTCCGGCACGGTGGAGGTTGTAGCCTTCGGATATAGCGTCAGTGGCAATCAGAATCTGATAGTCATCTTTCTGAAAGTCCTTTTTGAGCCCGGCATCGAAATTTTCACGGATCGTCTTTTTACTGGTAACGGAACTATCTCCAGAGGTGTACTTAAAAATGCCCAGATTGTCATCTTTCAAGGCATCACCTAAGTAATTGGCTGTGTCGGCAAATTCTGTGAACACGACAATTTTGCGTTTGGGATCACTCTGACGGAGGAAGCGAAGTTGTGCCTTAAATTCCGTAAGCTTATGATCAAAGCGAATTTTCTGGTCTTTACCGAACCATTCTTCGCGAATTGCCCGGAGCAAGGCCAAATCGGCGTACATATCAGCCAGATACTCGTCACGTTTGATGTATTTCATATCAATCTCAAAGAAGCCACGGTCTGTGTACTTATCGAATGCTTCTTCTATCTCCCGACTCAAGTCGTCATCTGTAGTTTCATAGAATTCTTCAACATCGGGCAGCGAACCTTTCTTGTAAACTGGGATCTTATCCCGTTTTTCAATCCAACGAAGGATGCCCTCTGATGAAAGAATCATTGAATTGAGGGACTGTTTGAATGCAGCCACAGAACTTTCGAAGCGGCGAACCAGCATTTTACGCATAAAATCAGAAACGTTCGCTTGTCGTCCAAGCAGGAGGGTAAGGCTGATACCGGTCTTCTTTTCTAACTCTCGTTTCAATTCGTCTAGTAGGTCAGCATCTTCAGTAAGATAGGATGATGGTTTGTAACGAGCTGATTTGTAGTAGATAAAACTTTCATCGTCCTTGTGTTCCAGCTTTTCCTCTGCCGTTGGTGAAATCTTGGAAAGCGTGCGCAAATATATGTCCTTCTCTTTACCAAGATTGTATGTAAGCGAAACAGGATCTTCAGGGATGACCGTCTGAATTTTCTGGGCTTTCAAGTCAGCCTTGTAGGCGGGAATTTCATCCAGATCCAAACGTGAACGACGGATAACCAGAGGTGAAATAATTGAACGGATTTGCTTGGCTATTCGCTGGCTTTCGACCTTAATTTCATCCTCGGACATAGTCTTCTTGCGCTGTGCATCCGCCATATCCTCGTAATTCTTGATAAGCTCACGAAATGCAGCACCGAGGTCATCTACTGTCTTCAGCGTCGATTTACTAGGAATCTGGAAAAGTTTGAGCATCGAGAAGATGTCGCTTGGGCGATTGTTGAATGGAGTCGCAGTCAAGAGCATCACCTTGTTGCCCATACATAGGTCGTGGAGAATACTGTAATCCCGAATCTCCTCATTTTTGTATTTGTGTGCCTCATCCACGATAATCAGGAACTGTTCGTTATTGCGGGCAATCATCCGGTAGTGATCCAAGGCGGACTCTATCTTACCACTGCTGAATACGGATGCGGTAAAACCAAATTGATCTCTATACTCTTCCCACTGTTGTTTAAGATGCGGCGGGCTAACGATGATCGTACGCAGATGGAGGTTTCTGGCCACAGTTGAGGCGATGATACTCTTACCAAGGCCCACAACATCAGCGATAATAACGCCGTCGTGATTTTCTATAGCCTTCATCGCCATTTGAACGGCGTCTATCTGGTATTTGAGGTCGGTATATGTCCCATCGGTAATATCGCTTGGCTTCAGAAGATTCTTGTCATCTGGTTGAGAGAAATATTCTTGTAGAACGCGAATAAACATTGCATATGGGGAATAGAGTTTCTCCATCCAGATTTTCTTGATAACTTTCTCGATGAATTCCGGAAGGTGGTCAAGGTCGGCTACAGGCACCGCCGTGTCCCAGAGTCTGTCAAAGAGTTCCTTACCTTCGTTGTAGTAGATTGGGTCACGGAGGATGGTGTTAAGCTCGATACGTCCTTTAAGACCTGCGACAGAGAGGTTGCTTGAACCGGTTATCATTTGGCCTGGCTGTTGAGTAATCGACTGATTCTCGGGTTTATACTCAAAGAGATATAGTTTTGCGTGGTTGGGGTCTTGTGTTTTGCGGATTTCCAGAGTTCCATTCGAGATTTTATCGCAGAATAGTTTGAACGCCTCTATTTGGCGCGCTGTATCAAAGAAGTCCGTATTGTTGAAGATGTCAACCAATCCTTGGTAGTATTCATCGCGAGTTTGGACACGGGTCTTGGTCTTTTGAGAATAATCGTCAATTTCACGTATGCCGTTGGCTAAACTGCGCTCAATATCAAGGCCGACAAGGATACGGAGATGTTTGTCTCGAAGTTGTTCATAGATTTCCTGGAATCCGGAGAAATAGAAATATCCAACGAGGAAATATGCCTTGTCGCATCCTGGAAGGATGTTGTTAATTACTTCTGACAGGAACTTGTCCTGATTGGTTATCAGATTTTGGCTCATAAATATGATGCTAAAAAAGTCCGTAATGGGTAATATCCACTTATAACTTTCAAAGTTACGAATTTTTATCAATACCTATAGAGTCTATCTGAACAATCTGCAGCAAATGGCAGTTCTGGAGGTCATAAAAAACTTCCATCAGTTCCTCAACTGATGGATGGCGACACCTCAAGGCTATCGGTTTGTGGCTGGAACTCCTAAGTATTTTTCACTGCTTGTCCTTCAGCTCATTTTCGATGTCCTCTATGCTTGGCAGGGTACTCTTGAAGTCTGCCGGATAGACCTTTGACAGTTCGTATTCAGAGATTCCTATCGGTTGTGAACTGGATTCAAGGGCATATTGGGCAAGGACATTGTCCTTTGTCTTGCAGATAAGCAATCCTATAGTCGGATTGTCTGCCGGGGTCTTCAAAATATGATTGACGGCAGACACATACGTACCAAGCTGTCCTACGTCACCCGGTTGGAATTTCACGGCCTTGACTTCTATGACGACATAGCAACGCAATCTTGTGTTGTAAAACAACATATCAATGAATTGCTCTGTGCTTCCTACGACAAGACGGTATTCTCGTCCCATAAATGCGAATCCGGTACCGAGTTCCAGAAGGAACTGTTCGATGTTTTTCATCAAAGCCATCTTCAATTCCTCTTCCTTGTACGGCTTTGTCAAAGCCGCAAAATCGAACAGGTAGGGGTCTTTCGTCATTTCCTGCGCAAGATCTCCTTCAGGGAGGGTCAATGAGAAATTGGTGACAGCCTTTCCTTCCGGCTCTTTTAGATCAAGATCGATTGCGTTCAAAAGAACGGCACGAGACCAGCCTTTCTCAAGTGTCAGTCGCACATAGTAGAATGCCCTTTTCGGGTTATTGTAGAATTTGTCAATGAGATAACGCTGATGTCCCCACGGGATGCGGAAGATGATTGACTTCAGTTGTTCATATTCAGTTTTACCCACAAGCTGTGGGTAAAATGTATCAAGTTGAGAATAAAGAGAGTAGAATCTTTTCGCATAGCCAAGATTAGTCGGGGACAGTCCCTTGACCCCAGGCAACGCAGCAGTCAGATCTTGACTGATTGAGTTGATAACACCTTCTCCCCACCTGCTTTCGGCCTTCTTCTTTATGATGTCTTCTCCAGTTGACCAATAGAATCTGAGCAACTCTTCGTAAGCCTTGACAGTCGCACGGATTTGACAACTGTGGTAACGTTCAACAAGTTGATTTATCCAGAGGCTATAATCACTGTCTGTATTTATTAACTTACTCATTTTGTCGTCTTTTTGTTTTGCAAATATAGTTCTTTATTTGTTATTTCTTCTGATACTTCCCATACTCAATTTTCTCGACCTTGCCAGTTTCGATCCACTTCTTGATGTACCTGTCGGCGGAGGGGGCCGGGATGCCGAGAGTGGCGGCGAGTTTCTGATATGTTTGGCGGTCAAAGGTTTCCGGGAGAGCGTCGAAGAAAGTCTGCTGGCGTGTGTTTGCAGATGTGGCGGATATGGGTTCTTCGACTTGCGGGAGGGTGCTGAAAACCTTGTCGATGTGGACTATGAGGACATCACAGATAGTCAGGGCTGTACGGAAGTCTGGCTCCGTACAGGTCAGGGGCGAGGAGAGGTCACCGGTTTCGAGGATGCGTAGGGCGGTGAAAATCAGAATTATCCGGAAGGTGGATAGACCGAGGCGACGGACGGATGCAACGATGTATTCACCATAACTGTCAAGTTGGCGGGTCTGGATGGTGGAGAAGTAGGTGTTGAATCTGAACATCTGGGATGATGTGAGTTCAACACGGATGGGGTGCATTGGTTGTAGGAGTTTGTGGAGGGAATGGAACTCTTCACCGAGCTGCTTGAAGTAGTCGTCGAGGGCGATGCCGGCAAGTGCGTGAGTGAAAAAGGTTACGACACATGCGCAGACTGTGCGGAGATCGACGCTTGCGAGGTGGTCGCACAAGTCTTCAAGAATGCGCCTGAGGCCCGTGGCAATCTTAAGACAGAACGCCTGGCGACAGAATTGTATAAGGCTTTGGGCGTGCTTGGCATACCATGGCTATCAATGCTGTACTTCTAATCGTATGGTTTTTGCAGGAGCGTGAACGGACATATTCATTGGATAATTATGAGAGGAACAGTAGTGATTTTGACTGTATTCGCGTTTTCCTGCGCTGTAATGACCGCACAGGACAAGACGGTGGTCAAGGGAGAGTTAGGACCGGAAGGTGCGCCTAAGGAAGTGGACTTCTTTTACCGGAGCGGTGAGAGTGTGAGTGTTCCGGTTGAGAACGGACGTTTCCGTGTGGAACTACCGACTGACGCTACCAAGTCATACGATGTAGGCATGGGGCGCCATGTCAAGGTGACCATCGTGCCTGAAGGCGGCACCTTGACCATCAGCAGACGGCCTGACGGACGTTGTACGGTCAGCAGCGACAAGGTTAATTCATTGACCGTGGCGCTGGACTCTCTGATGTCGTTCCGCCGGAGAAACTATAAGGACAGCACATTGATGATCAATGAATATAAAAGGGTTATCCATGCCAATCGTGACAACGCTGTGGGTTACATGGCATTGTTCTTCTTGACGAATTTCGGTAACACGGATCCTAAGACGCGGTTTGAGCTTGCGGGGACATTGGCCCCGAATATGCTGGCGGAGCCAAGAACAGCCAAACTGAAAAGGGACATAGAGGCGGTCTATAATACTTCTGTAGGAATGAGGTTCCAAGACTTTGAGGGAATTGACATGGCTGGAAACACGGTTCGGCTTTCAGATTATGCCGGCAAAGGAAAATATATTCTGTTGGATTTCTGGTCGACCAGTTGCGGTCCTTGCCGCCGTGCGTTCCCGCATATCATGGAATTGTACGAGGAGTTTGGAGGAAATAGGTTTGATGTAATTGGTGTCCCTCTCTGGGAGGAGGCAGGTCAGTCGAAGGAGACGGTCAGGGAAAAAAGCTTGACTTGGAAGAATATCCTTGGTACGGAGGAATCGGCCGCGGAACTCTATGGCGTGACCTTTGTGCCTACGTACCTGCTGCTCGCTCCTGACGGAACAATACTCGCTCGCGCTGACTTGTCAGAGATAGAGCGGATGATCAGAGAATCAGTCAGATGATGCGTGACATTATCTGATGAATTTTTGTATATGACTTAAAAACATTACATTTGTGAATATAAGTGCGATGGCATGTGCCTGTTCGCGGAAATTGAAACGTAGTGTATTTGAAGACTATATTAAGAATCATTCTTGTCTCCGCTGGAGTCGCGCTATGTGGTTGCGGTGACTTTGAATCCACTGAATCTGAGGTGATTCCATCCTCGGTGAATGTCGTTTTCGCTGTCGGGAACACCCCGAGGACGAGAACGGAATACGATGTGGAGACCAAACGCTTTGTGTGGAATGATGGCGACAAGATTGCTGTCTGGGCAAAATCCCCGGACGGATCATACGCTTTGGATAATCAGGCGTTCCGTTTGATGGCGGTTGCCTCTGACAAGTCCGAGGCCTATTTCACAGCCACCCTTCAGTCCCCGATGGCTGAAGGAACATATTCATACTACATGACTTACCCTCTTCCGGAATCGATGGGTGGCATGACCGCCACATTCACTGTTCCGTCTGTTCAGGATGGCACGGCTTCGGATGGAGTGGACATAATAGTGGCGGAACCGATCTCCGGACCGGCCTTGGAGCCGGTTAAGGAGGCGGCACCTATCGTGTCCGATGATGTGCTGAATGTCAGAATGAGACATCTGCTGCATTTCCTGAGGTTCTATATTCCTGAAGGGAATAACTTGCTGGGGGAGCCGGTGAAGAGAATCGAGTTCACGATGCCGCGGGCGGTGGCCGGCAATGTTTCGGTGGACGTCACGGATGCTTCCACCGCCAGTCTTGGCGATGGCGTGAACGGGATGACATTGGAATTAACGAAACCTATCGACGCGTCGGCTGACGGGATGGAATCGGCTGTCGCCGGTATATTCCCTTCCCAGACCGCTTATTCGGCGGGAGATTTGATGACGGTGTCGATATATTCGGAGAACAAATGGGCCTCGTTGAGCCCTATGTCTTTGGAAGGCAGGACTTTCGCCGCTGGGCATCTGACCCCGGTGCCGCTGAGACCGGCCGAGGTCAAGCGGCTTTATAAGCTGAGGTTCACACTGGCGTCCAACAATCTTGGCGAGGATCCGTATAACATAAGGATCGCTCTGCCGGCCGGGGTGAACTGGCCTGGGAGCGCGTCCAACGTGCTGGGGCTTGACGGAACTCATAACGGACTGATAAAGACTGGTGACACATTTATCGTCGAGACTAAGGATGAGGCGGAGTTCAGGGCGTTGTCCTCCCAGCCGTTGACTGTAAGTTACGAGTCGGAAAGCGCGTTGGTGACGGAAAGTCTTGCTCTCGGGGACTTGACTTCGGTCTCAAGCGCGGCTTGCTCTCTGAATTGTCCTTATCTGTTCTTCGAGGATTTCAGCGGGGTCGGGGACATTAGTTCATACGATAAACACGAAACATCCAATCCGGGGTCGAGAAAACCGGAGACATTCCTGAATGGATGGAGTGCCGCCAGAGTGGGGGCCATGGCTGGAAAATCAATCAGGATAGCATGTCGCCGGGAAACTTCGGCGAACTATCCGGCGAGGGCGGATTCTCCGTTCCTGTCATGCCTCAAAAAGAATCATACTGTCAGCCTTGAAGTCGCGTTTGACTATTCTATGGATAGGCAAAATGGAGGTATAGGACCTGTTGATGTCTCTCAGACTATGCATATCGGTTACATCACTACGGAAGAGAGTCTGAAGAGCGGTGACGACACCGGTGTCTATCCGGCAAGTTACACCTCTGACGAGACAGGCGGGTCATACCTGAATGTCAACAAGCAATATAGTGTCACGCTGGACAACGTAAGCGCGCCGCTGCGGTTGAGCTGGAGAACCACACCGGAGAATAAGGCGGGGCTTAACAACAACACCTGCTGGCTCTACATAGACAACATAAAAGTTAAGATCGCAAAATAATTAATGATATGAAAATTGACAGAATCGCTCTTGGAATATTGACACTGGCCCTTATGTCGGTGTCCTGCTCCGAGCAACAGACAAGTCAGGGCGGACATGTCTCGTTTTCCTTGAACCCTGACGGTCAGGTGGCCGTGGTGTCGAGGAGCAACGTGTCCGACTACACAACACTTCCGGATGCCGGGAAGTTCACGATCGCCCTTACAAACAGCAACGGTGACGAGATCTATGCCGGAACACTTGAAGGCTATGACGCTTCCACGGCCCTGAAGACAGGAAACCATTCGGTGAAGGCGAATTATGGCTCAGTCGCTGACGAGGGCTTTGGAAAGCCTTGCTTCTCAGGAGAGACATCGTTCTCGATTGTCGGCGGCGGCACCGCTTCGGTGACTATCCCGGTCTCTCTGACGAATGCTATCGTGAAGGTCGAGTGCACAGAGACCTTCGATGCGTATTATACGGATTATTCCTTCTCGGTGAAGACAGGTGGCGGAACCGTGATAGATTTTCCTAAGGGTGAGAAGAGAGCCGCGTTTGTCGATGCCTACATGATCTCTGTGTCAGGTACGTTGACAAGTCAGAGTGGCAAGACCCAGGAATTTTCCAAGGAGTACAGATCCCTTTCTCCGAAAACCTGCTACACTATCAAGTTCGATGTGTCCAATGTGGGAGGAAACTCTATTTCCATCTCCTTTGATGATACGATTGAAGATGTTGAACTGACGGAAGTTGAACTTAACGACTGACAAGATGAAAAAGATTTTTTACATATTTCTGGCCGCCGTCATGGTTTTGGCGGTGTCCTGCAAGAAGGACAATTTCAATTACGGCAAGGGTGACAGGACCGGCACGCTTTCGTTTGACGGCCTTTCCATAGAGGTCTCTGACGATGTTCACAAGGTCACGACCAAGGCTGAGGCCGCCGGTGATGACTACACGCTGTTCCTTTATGACAATGCCGGCAAACTTGTCTGGCAGAAGACCTATCAGGAGGTGCGCGGCGGTGGCGATGTCTCTCTTCCGGAGGGTGACTATAGCCTGGAAGCCCGCTCGACCAGCGCTGATGTTCCAAACGCCAAGTTCAACGCTCCGGTCTATGGCGCCACAAAGGACTTCGCGATCAAGGCTGGAGTGACCACGACGCTCGGTTCAATCACCTGCAAGCTTCTTCAGGCTGTTGTCAGCGTTGGATACAACGAGGATTTCCTGAAGTCGGTCACTGGTGACGGGGCCGCTACCGTGGAGTTGGCGGCAGGTTATCCTTTGGAGTATAAACTGGAATATTCAAACGGCAATCCGACATACGACCGCCGCATGGGTTATTTCGCGGTGAATGGCAATGATGCCACTATCGCTTTGGTATTCAAAGGCTCCATTGACGGCAAGACCCAAAGGATGCGCGCGACCATCACCAATGTGAAAGCTCAGGACTGGCACGTGGTCACCATCATAAAGAAAGTCGATGCCTCCGGCAACGCTTCTTTCACTGTTGAGATCGATGGCTTGGTCGAGGATGCCGAATTGAATGGTGACGTGACCGCTGAAGAGCCTGGTGACGGCAACGATCCTAACGCTCCGATCGGGGACGGAGGAATCGAACTTATCAGTACAAGCATTTACGACATAACAAAGACTGTCACTGTGCCGGAGACCGGGGCATTCCCGCTCACGATGACAGCCAAGATTCCTAACGGCGTGCGTAAGTTCACAGTTGACATCGCTTCCACCAACGCTGACTTCATCAATTCCGTGAACTCGGTCGGTGGAACCACACTTGATCTGATCAATCCTTCTGAGGCGGCGATGGGTGTTTTTGACATCGTTCCGTTCCCTCACGGCGCGGAATTGTCGGGCAAGACGGAGATTGAATTTGACCTTTCCGACGCGCAGGCTCCGCTTCTGGCGTTCAAGGGCACGCACACATTCACGATGAATGTTATTGACAACAAGGGCTGCCGCAAGAGCATCCCGATCAGTCTTGAGGTACTTTAGGAGGAATGAATATGAGAAATAAACTCACAATCATAACATTGTCTCTTTCGGCGCTCGCGTTTGGAGCCTGTGCCAACTATGGTGAGACTCCGGCCGCCAAAGGAGTGTTCAGTCTTGATGTAAGGATGGGTGAGCCTGTGTCCAGGGCCGTCATGAGCCAGGAGGAACTTCTTTCCTCCGCGAAGGTAAGCATCTATAAGGGTGACTTCTCCGGCAAGGTCCGTGAATATGAATATTCACAGATGCCACAGGCCATCTATCTGCCGGCTGATGATTATCGCGTTGACGTTATCGCCGGAGAGGCTGTCAAGGAGAATCCTGCGGCGGCGTCTTGGGAGCAGAAAAGTTACAAGGGATCTTCCGATGTGACTGTCAAGGCCGGAACATCCAGCAGCGTGACCGTTACAGCGAAGGTTTCCAATGTCATCTCCAAGGTTGCTTTCGACCAGACTGTCGCGGATGCTTTTCAAAGTGGCTACACTTGTGAGGTCAGCCTTGCCGATACTGACGGACGGTTGGTCTATGACGCTTCCAACAGCGGCTCGGACGGTTTTTTCATTCCTTCCGGTTTCGAGCCTTCGCTTTACTGGAATTTCTCCGGGACGTTGAAGAAGGATGGGAGCACATTCACAAAGTCGGGTGAGATCAAGTCTGTCGAGGAAGGCAAGAGGTATAGGCTGAACCTTAAATATACGGAGAAAGACGGTCTTCTGGCCTTCGACCTTCTGGTGGATGATTCTACGAACAACATTTACGATGACATCATCTTCGAGGGAACCTCGACGGGAATCGCCCAGTCATCCAGATATGAGATCTGGGCCGGACACTTCACGGCCCATGCCGATGTCGATGAGGCTCAGTACGACAAGGATAAGGTTCGCTTTGAGGTACGTGAGAAAGGTACTCAGGACTGGACTCCGGTGACAGCCGTAAGGGATTCTGAAGGCACATTCAGCGCGGAGATCAAAGGTTTGGCTCCTTCCACGGTTTACGAGTATCGTCTCGTGCTCACATCCCTTGAGTCAGGTGAGGAGGAGATTCTTGCCGCACCGTCGGATGTGACAACCGAAAAGGCGGTGCCTGTGCCTAACGGAGGGTTCGAGACTACATCCAATGATGAAAGCGGCAAGTACAAGTCTTTCTACGATCCTTCCTCATCGGATCCTACTCTGCAAAAACAATGGTGGGGTAATGGTAACAAGGGCGCGACCCTTGTCGGTTCTGGTTCCGTGATCTGTTATCCTGACGCTTCTGACTACAAGGAAGGGACGCAGTCCGTGTGTCTCCAGTCACGTTGGGTTGTCGTTAAGTTCGCCGCTGGAAACCTTTTCAGCGGGCATTTTGGAGACCTTATCGGAACCAGTGGAGGAACTGTTTACTTCGGAAGGCCGTTCACCGCAAGGCCTACAGCGTTGAGGTTATGGGTGAAATATTCCGGAGGTGTCATCAACCGTGAGTCCGGCAATGTCCCTTCTGACGGAAAGAAGGGTAACTATGACAAGGCATCCATAAGAATCGCTTTGGGCACATGGGATTACAAGCGTTATGGCGGAGACGCGGACAGTCCGGTAATGATAAACACCACTGACGTGAGCACATTCGTGGATTTCTCCACGGACAAATCCACAATCGCTTTCGGTGAGAGGCTCATCACCTCAGACGATTCCAATCCGGCCAAGGACTGGATCCAGATGACGATTCCTCTCGAGTACAGCAGCCTGACGACATACCCGACGCACATCATCATCAGCTGCGCGGCCAGCATGTACGGAGACTACTTCACCGGGTATGACAACAGCAAACTCTGGCTTGACGGAATGGAACTCCTCTACGAATAATGACAAGATATTCATTCATAATACTTTCAGTCCTCCTCATGGCCCTTGGCTCGTTCAATGCCGAGGGACAGAGGATGGATCGGGGTATTGACCTGTCATCGCAGCCTTGCTTCATTAAAAAAGGTACATGGATGGTGGGCGGTGGAGCCAGTTATATGCTTCACAACAACGATAACTCCCGTCTGTTGGTGGTCAACGGCATAAAATCCACAGGCTACACCCTTTCTGTCAGCCCGGCGTTCTGCTACATGTTCAAGGACAATATGGGAGTCGGAGTCAGGGTCGGGTACAGAAGGAATATGTTCCAGCTGGATTCCGCCAAGATGAATTTCGAGGACATCAATCTGGAAGTGTCTGATTTCCACAAGATCAGTCATGCCTTCGAGATTCAGGGGATAGGACGCTACTATATTCCTGTAGGACAGATTAAGAGACTTGGGCTTTTCAACGAGTTGCAGCTGTCATATTCGTACGGTCAGGGAAAGGTGCTGGACGGCCACGGCAACAAGGTGAACGCTTCGTACGAGACATCTAACTCTCTTGGGATCAATCTTTGTCCCGGTTTTATGGCATTTGTCACGGACAGGCTTGCGATAGATGTCAGCGTGAACATGCTGGGACTGCATTTCGACTGGACCGACCAGAACCACAACCGTGTGGCGGAAGGAGACAGGAGTTTTACTTTTATCAATTTCAAGGTGAACCTGCTTGCTGTGGGATTCAGCCTCTATTATTACCTGTAGGCGGTGAAAAAGTTAGCGATAATACTCTTCATTTTTCTTTCCGTGTCTGGAATTCGGGCAGCGGAGAGAGACAGTCTTTCCGTCGTGGAAAAACGCGGACCGGACAGGCTGTTCATGCCTAAGGGAGACTTTTCCGCTGGTGTACAGTTCTTCTATGCGGACTTGTCCAGCACTGACAGTGAATATCTTATGCTGCTTCAGCATTTGGATGCCAACGGCACTATGATGACGTTGGCGCCTTTCCTCGACTACACTTATAAGGACAATAGGTCAGTCGGGGTGAGGGCGAAATATTCATCTGCGAAAGGAGGTGTCTCCAACGCTGATCTCTCGATGCTCAGCGATGATCTGGCGGTCTCTTTGAATGACATACAGGCGGATTCTCGTACGGTCCAGGCCGAGGTCTTTCATAGAGCCTACGCCTCTTTGGACAAGCGTGGCAGGATAGGAGTGTTCACCGATGTGTCTCTGGGATATTCCTACACCCGCACCTCATTCTCCTACAACGAGGAGAGCCTCGACAGTTACGCCGCGGCGAACAGGGTAAAGATCGCTGTCCATCCGGGTCTGATGATCTTCGTGACCAACAGCATAAGCACGCACGTGGCGATCGGCATCGGCGGAGCTACCTACAACCACATCGACTACTACAAGAACGGAGAGATTGTGGGCACGAGGGATTTCTCCAAGGTTCGTTTCATGCTTGACGTGCTTGATATTTCTTTCGGACTAAGTTTCCATATTTAGGCTATGAACAGATTTTTCTTGATAATATTGACGATAGTCTCTTTGCCGGTTGTCTCGTGCATCCGGAACGACATCCCTTACCCGGAGATAGACGCCGCCATCACAAGTCTGGACGCGGACGGCGCCAAGTCGGTGAGTATCAGCACCGATATCCATGAGGTGGTGCTTACGCTTGAGGAGACCGTGGACATCAGCAAGGTCAATATCCGCGAGGTGTCGTTCAATGATGAGGCGGTCGCCGCTTCCGATCCGATTGTCGGCACGAAAGATCTGTCCAAACCGCTTACGGTGACACTTTCCGCCTACGAGAACGAGCGCTCTTGGGCGATCAAGGCTGAACAGCCGATAGAACGTTACTTTTCCCTTTCCGGCCAGATCGGTGGCGCGGTGATTGATGCCACGAACAGGCGTGTCGTGGCTCAGGTGCCATCCGGAACCGATCTTACCGGCATGAGTGTGTCTTCCATAAAACTGGGGCCTGAGGGACAGACAACATATTCTCCGGCAATCTCCTCGTTGAGAAACTTTGAGGATCCTGTCGAGCTTAACGTCTCCTATAGGGATGTCAATGAGGTTTGGACACTGTTCGTGGAGGAGGTAGAGGCTGCTGTCTCGATCTCTAAACCGGATGTTTGGACAGGTGTCGCATGGCTCCGTGCCAGCGGAATCGAAGGTCGTGACAACGGCTTCCGCATCAGAAAGGCCGGTGATTCCGAATGGAATGAGGTCGGTGGAGTCTCCTCTGACGGCGGATCTTTTTCGGCTGCCGCCGAGGGCCTTGCACCTTTGACTGAATATGAGTGTGTCGCCTACAGTGGCGATGAGACTTCCGAGATCGTGAGGTTCACAACCGAGGCTGCTGTCCAGTTGCCTAATTCGGGTTTCGAGACGTTCTCTAACGCAGAGTCTGACAAATATTATTCGTTCTATGATCCCGCGTCTCCGGTTCCTGTGCTCCAGACCGAATGGTGGGGGAGCGGCAACAAGGGATCGACAACCGTCGGATCAAAATTCGCCATCACCAAACCGGATGACACCGAAAAGGTTGAAGGAAAATATTCATTGAAGATGGAGTCGCAGTATGTGGTCATCAAGTTCGCCGCCGGCAACATCTTTTCCGGTGAATATGGCGGGAATGTCGGCACTGCGGGCGGAAAGGTCCGCATGGGACGTCCGTTCACCCTGCGCCCTCGGAAACTGACCGTCTGGCTGAAGTACAAGAGCGGCAAGATCCAGCAGAAGACTCTTGGCGGTTACCCTGACGATGATGTCGTCAAGGTCGGGGACAATGACCGCGGAATAGTGTGGGTCGCTTTGGGCACATGGGATTGCCGTAAATATGGCGGAACCGAGAGCTGTCCTGTTGAAGTCAACACGACGGACAAGTCCTCGTTCTTCGATCCTGCCGGCCAGGATGTCATCGCCTATGGAAGATTCGTCACCGATCATGACATGGAATGGACCAAGGTGGAGATTCCTCTTGAATATGTGTCCACATCACGCCGCCCGACACACATAATCGTCTCCTGCGCGGCCAGCATGCTGGGTGACTATTTCACAGGCAGTCCGGATTCCATCTTGTGGATAGATGACATGCGTCTGGAGTATTAGAAGTTGTTTTGAATTGTTTGAAATGTTCTTTGAGGTGAAAAATTCTTCATTTTCTTCCCGCTTCTTCAGTCAGATAGCACCGCTATCTTCCTTGGAAGAAGCGGTCGAACCTGAAGTTTTTCACTCTCAAACCTTCAAACAAACAATTCAAAACAACTTCTTAGAATAAAAGAGAAAGAAGGTGACTTTGAGGCCACCTTCTTTCTCTTTACTCTATTTCGTCTTTGACGTTGTATTTGTTCCTTTCCGGAGCATTGCGGGAGACCATCTCGCAGATGAAACCGGCGAGGAAGAGCATCACACCGATGATCACGGCAAGGATGGCGAGGTAGAACAGAGGCTGGTCGGTGACGGCTCTGAAATGGACGCCCTGGGCCTGGTGGACAAGTTTCGCGACGATCACCCAGATCGTCATCACGAAGCCTATCAGGAACATCAGCAGGCCGGAGAAGCCGAAGAAATGCATCGGCTTCTTGCCGAATGTGCTAAGGAACCACAATGAGAGAAGGTCGAGGAATCCGTTGACGAACCTCTCAAGGCCGAACTTGCTCTTGCCGTACTTCCTTTTCTGATGGTGGACCGGCTTCTCGGTGATTTTGCCGAAGCCGGCGTTCTTCGCGAGGTAAGGAATATACCTGTGCATCTCGCCGTACACCTCTATGTTCTTGACCACCTCGTTCTTGTAGGCCTTGAGGCCGCAGTTCATATCGTGTAGCTTGATGCCGGTGATCCAGCGGGCAGTGGCGTTGTAAAGCTTGGAAGGCAGGTTCTTGGTCAGTTTGTTGTCCTGGCGGTGCTGTTTCCAGCCGGAGACCACATCATAACCCTCCTCGGTGACCATCCGGTACATCTCCGGGATCTCTTCCGGGGAGTCCTGCAGGTCCGCGTCCATCGTGACGACCACACGTCCCTCGGCCTTGGCGAAACCTTCGTAAAGGGCGGCGGACTTGCCGTAGTTGCGGCGGAAGGATATTCCTTTGATCCGCTCGTCGCCTTTTGCGAGTTCCTGGATCTTCGCCCACGAGCCGTCGGTGCTGCCGTCGTCGATGAAGAGGACTTCATATTCATAGCCATTGGCGTTCATCACGCTTCTGATCCACGCCAGAAGCTCCGGAAGTGACTCCTCCTCGTTCAGGAGAGGAACTATTATCGAAAGGTCTTTTGAATATTCCATAATGCTATTGAAGGTTGTTGCTCTCGTCGTCTGAATCGCGCTCGCCGAACGGGTTGACCGGGAAAAGCCTTCTGGCGAAGGTTGTCGAAAGGATCCAGCCCCAGAGGTAGCAGTAGATCAGCGAGGAGAAGAAAGTTATCACCGGAAGTTTGGAGATCATCTTCTCCATCGCGGCCATCGTGTTGGAATCCATCATGTTCTGGTAGGTGTTCTGCACCGCATGGATTGTCTGGGTCATCATTTCCGGGTTGATGACGAGAATCTGCAGGATGGAGAATCCGGCGACCACTATGGAGGAAAACAACGCGACTTTAAGGCCGTAACGCTGAAGTCTGGCGTAGTCGGTCTGGACGGTGTTGAAGAACCTCAGCATCAGTACTCTGAACAAATAGATGCAGGTTACGATCTTGACTATCTTGAGCGCGCCGCCAAGCAAGTCGGCAAACATCCCCTCACCACCGAGCAGTGCCGGCAGCATCGGCAGGTAGTCGAGAATAATAGTGGCCGTTCCCATAACAAGGCCGGCCAAAGCGGCGCTGTTCCAGGAAACACTGGACGAAAACTCTTTCTTCATCGTTCTATCTCTTTAATATTTATGCAAAAATAGCAAAATATTTCGTATCTTTGCCCCTTGGCTAATAATATGGCTGGCCAAGTTCAAGTACTTGGTCTGTAAATACTGGTCAGACCAATTTATTTTAGTTTTTTGTATGATTAACATTACATTTCCTGACGGTAGTGTCAGGGCCTTCGAGAAAGGCGTTACAGGTTATGAGATAGCCAAGAGCATCAGCCCGAGGCTTGCGGAGGAAGTTTTGGCGGTGGCCGTGAAGCCAGCGACCGACACGACTGTCGGCAAGGGAGTCACCTACGACCTCAACCGTCCTATCGAAGAGGACAGCTCGATCGTCCTATTGAAGTGGGACGACGACGAAGGAAAGAGAGTTTTCTGGCACTCCTCATCACACTTGATGGCGGAGGCCCTTGAGGACATATTCCCTGGCGTTAAGTTCGGAATCGGACCTGCCATCGAGAACGGATTCTACTATGATGTGGATCTGGGCGGCCGTCAGATCACCGACGCTGATTTCGCCAAGGTCGAGAAGAGAATGCTTGAGCTGGCCCGCGAGAAGCAGGACTTCGTCCGTCAGGACGTGTCCAAGGCCGACGCTCTCAAGCACTTCGAGGAGACTGGTGACAAGTACAAGTGCGAGCTCATCAGCGAACTCGCCGACGGCGCCATCACCTACTACACCAACGGCCATTTCACCGACCTCTGCCGCGGACCTCACCTGCGCAACACCGAGGTGATCAAGGCCGTCAAGCTGACCGCCATCGCAGGTGCCTACTGGCGCGGCGATGAGAAGCGCGAGCAACTCACCAGAATCTACGGCATCACCTTCCCTAAGAAGTCGATGCTTGATGAATATCTCGTCCTCCTCGAAGAGGCGAAGAAGCGCGACCACCGCAAGATCGGCAAGGAGATGGAACTTTTCACCTTCTCTTCACGTGTGGGTCTCGGACTGCCGCTCTGGCTGCCGAGAGGCTCCGTAATGAGATTCGAGCTTGAGAAATTCCTCCGCAAGAAGCAGAATGAATATGGCTACCTGCCGGTTGTCACCCCTCACATCGGAAGCAAGGACCTTTACGTGACCTCAGGCCACTACGCCAAGTACGGCAAGGACTCCTTCCAGCCGATCCACACTCCTCAGGAGGGTGAGGAATATATGCTCAAACCGATGAACTGCCCTCATCACTGCGAGATATTCCGCTCTTCTCCAAGGTCTTACAAGGATCTTCCTTTGAGACTGGCGGAGTTCGGAACCGTTTACCGTTACGAGCAGAGCGGAGAGCTCCACGGACTTACCAGGGTACGTTCCTTCACCCAGGATGACGCCCACATGTTCGTGACCCCTGACCAGCTCAAGGGTGAGTTCGAGAAGGTCATCGACCTGATCCTCTATGTGTTCAGGATCTTCAAGTTCGACAAGTACACGGCCCAGGTTTCCCTCAGGGATCCAAACAACAAGGCCAAGTACATCGGAAGCGACGAGAACTGGGAGAAGGCTGAGAACGCCATCATCGAAGCCGCTAAGGAAAAGGGCCTGAAGACCGTTGTTGAATATGGCGAGGCCGCCTTCTACGGCCCTAAGCTCGACTTTATGGTCAAGGACGCCATCGGAAGAAAGTGGCAGCTCGGCACCATCCAGGTGGACTACAACCTGCCTGAGAGGTTCCAGCTTGAATATACCGACGCTGACGGCAGCAAGAAGCGTCCGATCATGATCCACCGCGCTCCGTTCGGATCCATCGAGAGATTCACCGCCGTGCTGCTTGAGCACACCAGCGGACATCTCCCTCTCTGGCTCAGCCCGGATCAGATCAAAGTGCTTCCTGTCAGCGAGAAATACGCTGAATATGCAAAAAAAGTTTGCGGTTTGCTGAATAATTCCGATATTCGCACTTCTTTGGATGACAGGAACGAGACTCTCGGAAAGAGAATCCGTGAGATTTCCCTGCTCAGAGTCCCTGTACTCGTCATCGTGGGAGAAAAGGAAGTGGCGGACGGCACAGTCTCTGTAAGAAGAGAGGGCGCCGATGCCGGCACAATGAAGTTGGACGATTTCGTCAAATGGTTCAAGGCCGAGGTGGCCAAGGAACTTGAGTAATGGAGTGTCCGCGATTAATGTATAATTTAAAAGGAGAGTTTTAAACAGAGCAGAATGCCTTACAAGCCGAAACCACACTACGGTGGCCCTAAACCAGCCTCCGCATCCAGACCAAGCACAGGCCCGAGACCCGCAGGGGGACGCGGCCCGCGTCCGTTCGTCCGTCAGAAGGCGGATGACGAGCTGAACATCAACGAGGAGATCACCGCCTCACAGGTCCGTCTGGTCGGTGACAACATCGCGGAGCCGGGAATCTACCCGACCTCCAAAGCCTTGAAGATGGCGGACGAGCTTGAGCTCGATCTTGTTGAGATCAGCGCCAAGGCTGACCCGCCTGTCTGCAAGATCCTTGACTACCAGAAGTACCTCTACCAGCAGAGGAAGAAGGCCAAGGAGATGAAGCAGAACGCCTCCAAGATTGTCATCAAAGAGATCCGCTTCGGGCCTAACACCGACGAGCACGACTTCCAGTTCAAGCTAAAGCACGCGCAGGAGTTTCTGGAGGAAGGCTCAAAGGTCAAGGCGACAATATTCTTCCGCGGACGTTCCATCATGTTCGCCGAGCAGGGAGAGAAGCAGCTTCTGCGCTTCGCCGTGGAGCTGGAGGAATATGGCCGCGCGGAGAACATGCCGACCCTTGAGAGAAAGAGGATGACGATGATGATCGCCCCTGTAAAGAAAAAGTAATCCGCTGGGTGCGGAGAACAATATTAACGTTTAATTTATTAAAACAATGGCAAAGCTTAAGACCAACTCCGGTGCCAAAAAGCGCTTCACGCTTACCGGATCGGGAAAAATCAAGAGGAAGCACGCTTACCACAGCCACATCCTCACCAAGAAGACCAAGAAGCGTAAGAGAAATCTTGATCACTTCGCTATCCTCCACAAGGATGACGTGAAGAGAGTAAAAGAGCTTCTGGTCCTGTAAGTTTTTATGTTTAACTTGGAACGCAGTAGAAAAGCATCGCCGAAGGGCGGTCACTGCCTCCGGAAAAAGATCAATTTATGCCAAGATCAGTAAATTCAGTAGCCTCAAGGGCTCGCCGCAAGAAGATTCTCAAGAGAACCCGCGGTAATTTCCTCTCCAGAAAGAATGTCTGGACTGTAGCGAAGAACACCTACGAGAAAGGTCTCACCTACGCTTATCGTGACCGCAAGGCCAAGAAGCGTAATTTCCGTGCCCTCTGGATCCAGAGAATCAACGCCGCTGCCCGTCAGTACGGCATCTCTTACTCTCAGTTCATGGGCAAGCTCGCGAAGCAGAACATCGGTCTCAACCGCAAGGTTCTCGCTGACCTCGCCATGAACAACCCACAGGCGTTCGAAGCAATCGTCAATTCTGTAAAATAGTGTCTGAAAAGTGAGCTTGAGGGAAACATACCACAACAAATGGGTAAGGATGGGCTTCTGGTCCGTTCTCTATGTGCTGTGGGTGATCTGGCTCGGGAATTATTGGTGGCTCTTCGGCCTTGCCGTCATCTTTGACCATCACATCACCCACAAGGTGAAATGGATGTTCTGGAAGAAGGAGTACAAGGAAGGGGAGAAACGAAACGTCTGGCTCGATTGGCTTGACGCCATAATATTCGCTGTCATCGTCGTGACGTTCATCAATATATTCTTCTTCCAGGCCTTCAAGATTCCTTCATCGTCGATGGAAAGCTCCCTCTTCACGGGGGATCACCTTTTCGTCAGCAAGGTGGCTTTCGGCCCTAAGGTTCCGCAGACGCCGCTTTCGGTTCCTTTCACGCACAACGTCATATTCGGAAAAGAGTCATATTCGACTTTAATCCAGAATGACTACCGCCGTCTGAAAGGCTTCCGGAACGTCAGAAGAGGGGATTATGTGGTGTTCAATTTCCCTGACGGCGACACGGTACTGTCCCGCTTCCCGTCCGAGGATTACCACGCATGGGTCAGAAACGCGGGTAAGGCTTATACCATTGCCAGCGGAGGTCCGATAAAGGTCCGTCCTGTCGATAAGAGAGACCATTATGTCAAGAGATGTGTGGCTCTTCCGGGGGACACGCTTTCGGTGGTCGATGGTCTGGTTTATACCAATGGGGAGAAACAGGAGGTATATCCTGGAATCCAGTTGTCCTACACTGTAGTGACTTCGGGCGGAAGGATCAATTCAAGGACTCTTGAGAAACTGGGCCTCAATCTTGAGGAACTATATTTCGATGGCAGTCTGCCTGGCTATCCGGCCATGCCTCTTACGCAAGCCATGCTTGACGAGGTCGGCAGGATTTCCTCAGTAGTGAGTGTCGAGCCCAATCTGGACGTTTATCCGCCGGATTATCCGGATTCCTACCTCAGTCTGTTCCCGTTCACCGAGAACTCCGGATGGACCCGTGACTATTACGGTCCGCTCTGGATCCCTGAGAAGGGTGCGACAGTGGCTCTCACACTTGAGAACCTTCCTCTTTACGAGAGGATCATCTCTGCCTACGAAGGGCATGAGTTGAGGACGACAGCTGACGGTAAGATATTCATTGACGGGAAGGAGGCTTCAAGCTACACTTTCGAGATGGACTACTATTTCATGATGGGGGACAACAGGCATAATTCCCTGGACTCAAGGTACTGGGGTTTCGTCCCTGAGGATCACATAGTTGGAAGGCCAGCCATGGTTTGGCTCTCAACTGATGCCGGTCGGAAGTTCCCTAACAACATACGGTGGCGCAGATTCTTCAAAATTGTCTGATTTATTTGCGATTCTGAAAATTTAGAGCGAAATTTGCAGCCCCGCAATTTATTTTGAATCAATAAAAAAGTAAAATATTATGGCAAAAGTTTGTCAAATCACAGGACGAAAGAGAATGATCGGCAACAATGTCGCTCACTCAAAGCTTCGCACCAAGCGCGAGTTCGCCCTCAACCTCAAGACCAAGAAGTTCTGGTCAGAGGCTGAGCAGAGGTACATCACACTGAAGGTTTCCTGCAAAGGAATGAGAACCATCGAGAAGAAAGGCCTTGACGCCGCTCTCAGAGAGGCACAGGCTAAAGGATATGTCGGCCTTGTTTAAAATCTATTGAGTTATGGCAAAGAAAGCAAAAGGAAACAGGGTGCAGGTCATCCTCGAATGCACTGAGCAGAAAGCAAGCGGTGTGCCGGGAATCTCAAGGTACATCACAACCAAGAACAAGAAGAACACTCCTGAGCGTATCGAGCGTAAGAAGTACAATCCTTACCTCCACAAGGTGACTGTTCATCGTGAAATCAAGTAAATTTGGAGATATAGACTATGGCAAAGAAAGCAGTCGCTACATTCGCCGCCAAGGCTGGCGCAAAGAGCATGGTGAAGTGCATCCGTATGGACAAGTCACCAAAGACCGGAGCTTACGTCTTCACTGAACTCCTCGTTGAGGCTGATAAGACAAAAGATTTCTTCGCGGACAAAAAATAGTTTCCGTGAATATGATAGCGAAGGCGCAGGCGGATTCCGTCTGCGCCTTTTTCGGCAATGTTTGAAATAAATTTCACATTGCGCTCGGTTTTCACTAAATTGCCTGACGGCGAATTTAGGATGCACCTCGGCAATGTTGAAATAAATTTCACATTGCGCTCGGTTTTCACTAAATTTGTAAGTTTACAAATGATAACGTTATGGGATTGTTTGACAGAGGTGTGAAGAAGACGAAAGAGGGCTTCTTCCAGAGGCTTTCAAGGTCGATAATCGGCAAGTCCAAGGTGGACGACAGCGTTCTCGATGCCATCGAGGAAGCGCTAGTCGCGTCGGATATGGGCGTGGACACCACGCTCAAGATCGTTGACAGCCTTGAGGAAAGGGTCAGCAAGGACAGGTACATGTCCTTCGACGAACTGGTGGACATGCTTCGTGACGAGATTGGAACGCTTCTGGATATTGATGGAGAGGAATCTCCTAAGGAACCGTTCGACTTGACGAAGAAACCTCTTGTCGTGATGGTTGTCGGAGTGAACGGTGTGGGCAAGACCACGACCATCGGAAAACTTGCCGCCCGCTACAAGGCGATGGGCAAGAAAGTGATGATCGGAGCCGCCGACACGTTCAGGGCTGCCGCCGTTGACCAGCTCCAGATCTGGGCCGAAAGGGCAGACGTGGAGATTGTAAAGCAGGGCATGGGCGCTGATCCGGCCTCTGTGGCTTTCGACACTGTAAAGTCTGCGGTGGCCAAGGGTGCTGACGTTGTACTGATCGACACCGCCGGAAGGCTCCACAACAGAATCGACTTGATGAACGAGCTGACAAAAATCCGTAACGTGATGCGTAAGGTCATCCCGGACGCTCCGCATGAGGTGCTTCTCGTGCTGGATGCATCGACAGGTCAGAACGCCTACCAGCAGGCCAAGGAATTCTCACGGGCGACAGACATAACATCACTGGCTATCACCAAGCTGGACGGCACGGCGAAAGGCGGGGTCGTCATCGGAATCGTTGACCAGTTGAAGGTTCCGGTCAAGTTCATCGGGATCGGCGAGGGCATTGATGACCTGAAAGTGTTTGACAAGAAGGAGTTCGTGGGCTCACTGTTCTCCAGAGAGGATATTGACAAATAAAACATCAGAAATATGAAGCTTTCTTACAATTGGCTAAAGGATTATCTTGAATCCGATCTTACTCTGCAGCAGATCGCGGACGCTATGACAGCTATAGGAATCGAGGTCGATGGTGTCGAGGAACAGGAAGAGGTCCCTGGTGGACTTGCCGGAGTCGTTGTCGCCGAGGTGCTTGAGTGCGAGGCGCATCCTGACTCTGACCATCTTCATGTCACGAAAGTCAACGATGGCACCGGCGACCCTCTGACCGTTGTCTGCGGCGCTCCTAACGTGGCCGCCGGCCAGAAAGTTCTCTTCGCCCGCATCGGAGCCGTGCTCCCGGGAGACTTCAAGATCAAGAAGTCCAAGATTCGTGGCGTAGAGTCTTTCGGAATGATCTGCGCCGAGGACGAGCTCGGAATCGGCAACGACCATGCCGGCATCAAGGTTCTCCCTGCCGACGCGCCGGTCGGAACCTCTGCGAAGGACTATCTCCATCTCAAGACCGAGGCCGTCATTGAATATGAGATCACAGCCAACAGGGTGGACGCCGCCTCACACATCGGTGTGGCCCGCGACCTCTATGCCTGGATGACGCTCAATAATATTCCTTGCTCATTCAAGTACCCTTCTGTTGACGCTTGGAAACCGGGTGAGGGCAAAGGCATTCCAGTGGAAGTGCAGGATGCGACAGCCGCTCCTCGCTATTGCGGGATCACGATCAAGGGTGTGAAGGTCGGCCCTTCACCTGAATGGCTTCAGAAGAAGCTGATGTCAATCGGACTCAGGCCTATCGACAATGTGGTGGATGTGTCCAACTTCATCCTTTTCGAGCTTGGCCAGCCTCTGCATACTTTCGACGCCGACAAGATCACCGGAGGAAAGGTTATCGTGAGAAGGGCCGCCGAGGGAGAGAAGATTGTCACCCTGGACGAGACTGAGAGAAAACTCTCAGCCGAGGACATCGTTATCGCCAACGCTGACGGTCCGATGTGCATCGCCGGAGTGTTCGGCGGCATCGATTCCGGCGTTAAGGCCGAGACTGTGAATGTATTCGTGGAGAGCGCCTACTTCGATCCGGGCTCTATCCGCAAGACCTCAAAGAGACATACTCTCCAGACCGACGCCTCATTCCGCTACGAGAGAGGAGCCGATCCTGGAATCAATGAATATGCCGCCAAGCGCGCCGCACTGCTGATTCAGGAAGTGGCCGGCGGAGAGATTGTCGGAGGAATCGAGGAGTTTTATCCTGAGAAGATCGAGAAGAAGGTCATCGACCTTGACTACGACCGCATCGAAAGGTTCATCGGCAAGAAGATCGGACACGACACGATTGAGAAGATACTTACAGCCCTCACCTACGAGTTCATCGAGAGGAGAGAGGGTGGAGCCAAGGTCGCCGCGCCGACCTATATGATCGATGTCACAAGAGAGTGTGACGTGGTCGAAGAGATTCTCCGAATCTACGGCTACAACAACATCGACCTGCCTCAGCACATGAAGATGTCCGTCAACGCAACCCCTTCACCTGAGCCGGAGGCTATCCGCAACGGAATATCCAACTTCCTGGCCGCCAACGGCTTTGTCGAGATAATGAACAATTCCCTCACCAAGGGGGCTTACTATAAGGGACTTACCACATTCCCGGAGGAGAAGAGCGTGATAATCGTCAACCCTCTGAGCTCAGACTTGAACGTGATGAGGCAGACCCTCATATTCAGCGGCCTTGAGGTTGTGGCATACAACCTGAACCGTCAGATCTCGTCGATGAAACTCTTTGAATATGGCTCCGTTTACAGCCGTAATCCTGAGATGGACGGCAAGACGCTGGCTTCCTACGAGGAGCATCCTGCGTTCTCGATGTTCGTCACCGGAACTCCTGAGAAATCCTGGAACAGCCAGCCGGGCAAGAGCAGTTTCTTTGAACTGAAAGGCTATGTGGATCTGCTTCTGAGGCGCTTCGGAGCGAATCTTTACCAGATGGAGGCCACCGCGGCTCCCGCTGACATATTCAGTGAAGGTGTCGCTTATGCCCTTCCGGGGCAGCATCTGCCGCTCGCGGTACTTGGCACAGTGTCTCCGGCCATCGCGAAGAAGTTCGGTGTGCGCCAGCCTGTGTTCGCCGCAGAGATCAACTGGAACACCTTGTTCCAACTTGTGAAGAGGGACAAGGTCGCCTTCAAGGAGATGCCTAAGTTCCCTGAGGTCAGAAGGGATTTCGCTTTGCTGCTTGACGAGAGCGTAAGCTACGCTGACCTTTACAAGAGTTCGTTCAAGGCTGGCAAGAAACTTCTCAAACAGGTGACCCTGTTCGATGTCTATCGTGGGGACAAGATTCCGGCCGGCAAGAAGCAGTACGCCCTCGGATTCGTGCTTCAGGATCTGGAGAAGACATTGACGGACGAGGATGTGGAGAGGATAATGAAGAAGCTTCTCTCTACTTTCCAGAACGAGTACGGAGCGACATTGAGGTAAGCTTATGAAAAAGGTTCTCAGGATAGTTCTTCCATTGATGGTTCTGGTGTCGGCTGTAGTCTCCTGCAGTCGTGAGGGGCGTGTGATACCCGTGCGCAAGATGGAGAGGATCTATCGTGAGATGCTTCTTGCCGACCAATGGCTCGCCGAGAATCCAGACAAGAACGGGATGGCGGACACCACATGGTTCTATGAGCCTATATTTGAGAAATATGGTTTCACGCTCAAGGACTACCAGAAGAGTGTGGACCGCTATCTCAATGATCCTAAACGCTATGCCGAGATGTTGGGACGCGTGGAGAAGGATCTGAGGAAGGAACTGAACGCGATCAACGCGGAGATTGAGTTGGAGGACAGGCTTCAGCATGAGGCAGATTCGCTGGCCAAGGTTTGGAAGTCAGTCAAGGCGAAAACCTTCAATTCATTTCTTGATGTGTTCGATGTTGATGCCATGACAGACCGTGTAGGGATCGAGAAGGATTCCCTTGGAGTCTATCGTCCTGTCCCTGTTGTCGAGGACACGGTTTTCCATGGTCCGCGCCTTGTCATAAGAGACACGACGGCAATAGTGCCGGAGAAGGATACAATTCCTATGACAAAGACGGCGGGTCAGGCAGCCGCCATGAAGTCAGAACCGCTTCATGACATCAATCCTGAGAAATCCATCAGAAGGTTGGAGTTGGCTCCGGTGAAAGATTTATTGATTAAGAATGAATAGAATAGCAGCTGAATATGTCTTCACGTTGAATGAGGACAAGCCTATCAGGAACGGATTCGTTGAGTTTGACAGCGACGGCACCGTGACATCGGTAGGCGAATGTTCGGATCCGGGGCGTGAAAATGCCTTTGTAAAGGGGGCTGTCGTGCCTGGATTTGTCAACACTCATTGCCATCTGGAACTTTCCTATCTCTGGAAATCGTTCCGCAAGGGAACCGGCATGGCCGGATTCATCGACCAGATCAATGAGATGCGTGACAACAAAAGTCTGGACGAGAAACTTCACGACATATCTCATTGGATGAAAGTGATGTGGGACCGTGGAGTGTCCGCTATGGCGGACATCAGCAACTGTGCCGACACATTCGCCATCAAGAAGGCATCTCCCATGTACACCAGAACCTTTCTGGAGGTATTCGGGACGGAACCTCAGGACTGTGCTTCCGTGATGGAGAATGTCTTGAGACTCAAGGCAGTGGCTGATGGATATGGACTTGACGCCGCTCCTATCCCGCACGCTTGCTACACGATGAGCCCGGAGCTTGTCACAGCAGTCTCGGCCGAAGGCTTGAAGTCCGGCTTCCTGTCATTCCACTCGGAAGAGACAGAGGAAGAGGAGGATATGCTGAAATACGGCCGTGGAGCCATGTGGGATAACCGAAAGGCCGCCGGGATGAGTGTGCCACCTGTGACAGGCAAGTCATCCCTGCTCTATTTCATAGACCGGCTGGAGAAAGCGCATCCGGCTCCTTTTGACGAGCATATCCTGCTTGTCCACGAGGTCTGCATGGACCAGGAGGGAATCGATGCCGTGAAGAAAGTGATGAATCACCCGTTCGTGGCTCTTTGCCCGTTGTCGAATATATTCATTCACAACGCTTTGCCTCCTGTGTCGCTGATGCGTCGCAATGGCTTGAAAATCACTGTAGGCACGGATTCGCTTTCCAGCAATGACGACCTTGACATTGTCGCCGAGTTGTGTTGTCTTCAGGACGCTTTCCCTGAGGTGGGCTTGAATGAACTGCTTACATGGGCCTGCCGCAACGGAGCTGAGTTCCTGTCGAAAGAGAATGAATATGGCCGCATCGCTGTCGGAATGAAGCCTGGTCTGGTGGCTGTCGAGAATCTTGACGGTGACCGCCTCTCTTCCGAAAGCCGGTCACGTAGAATTATTTAGCCATGATGCGAGAGGAACTTGTGTTCGGGCCGATACACTCCAGAAGGTTGGGCTCTTCGCTCGGAATCAATCTGCTTCCGACGAAAGGAAAACTGTGCAATTTCGATTGCGTTTATTGCGAGTGTGGCTGGAACAAGGATGGCAGGGGAGACCGTAAGCTTCCGACTGCCGGAGAACTTCACGAGACTTTGGAGGCGAAACTGAAGGAATGCAGCGGTGCGGGTACTCCGATTGACTCCATAACGTTTTCCGGAGATGGAGAGCCGACTCTGAATCCTGATTTCGCTGAAATTATTGACATTACCATCGCGCTGAGAGACAAATATTTCCCGCAGGCGAAAGTGTCGGTTCTGTCGAACGCCACAAGGATATTCAGAGAGGATGTCTTCGAGGCTTTGAGGAAGGTGGACAATCCGATTCTTAAGATTGACGCTCCGACCGATGAACTTGCGGGCCGGATCAATCAGCCGCAGGGGGAATATCATGTCGAGGATGTTGTTGCGGATTTGATGAGGTTTGGCGGGGAATTTGTTCTTCAGACAATGTTCCTCAGATCCCCATTCTTTGATTCTTCCTCTCCGGAAGTCCTTGAAGGATGGATGAATATAGTAAGAAAACTTAAACCGAGAGAAGTGATGGTCTATACCCTTGACCGGGAGACACCGGCCGAAGGGCTTGAGAAGTTTTCGGCGGATGAGATGCGGGAACTGGTAAAGCCTTTGATTGAAGAAGGGTACACGATTCAGATAAGGGGTTAGACAGCACTTCCACACAGAATATTAAAAAATTAAGTTGATAATATGGAATCTTTGTTCGCAAAGTATGGTTACGCTCCGGATAAGGAACGGATCAGCAAAAGGTTGGACGCCATCGCGGCCAACATCGACAATGTGACTTCTCCTGAAGTCCTCCGCAATTGCTTGTCATTCATGGATTTGACGACCCTCCGTACAGAGGATACCCCAGCGTCCGTGAAGAAATTGGTAGGCAAGGTCAATTCCTTCATGAAGGATTTCCCGGAATACCCTCTTCCGGCTTCGGTCTGTGTGTTCCCGAATTTCGCCTCCGTTGTAAGGGAGAGTCTCGCCAGCCATGAGGTTCATGTCACCGCTGTGGCCGGCTGCTTCCCGACATCCCAAAGTTTCATCGAGGTGAAGGTCAAGGAATGTGAGATGGCTGTGGAGGCCGGCGCTGACGAGATCGACATTGTCTTGGCTCTTAACTCCTTTATGGCCGGTGACGAGGAGTCCGCAAGGAAAGAAATCCGTGCAATCAGGGCGGCCATTGACGAGGCTGCCGCGAAAGCCGGCCGAAAAGTCACATTGAAGGTGATTCTGGAGACAGGTCTTCTGGTCACTCCGGAAAACATTGCCAACGCCTCGTTCCTTGCCATGGAAGAAGGCGCGGACTTCATCAAGACTTCCACAGGCAAGGTGAGCGTGAACGCCACACCTATGGCCGCCTATGTAATGTGCGAGAGCATCAAGGCTTTCTACGATAAGACCGGCAGGAAAGTCGGCTTCAAGGCCGCAGGCGGAATCTCCACATCGAAAGATGCGGTATGCTATCATTCAATAGTGAAATCCATCCTTGGAAACGAGTGGATGAACAAGGACTTGTTCCGTTTCGGAGTGAGCCGCCTGGCCAACTCGCTTATGTCTTCGATCGAACAGAAGACGGTGGTCTATTTCTAGACTACATTCCGGCTACTCCTGTACGCTCCTTGCCGTCGTTGTCCTTGACGATATGCTCGTCAGAGATGGCGGCGGCTGTTTTTACAAGATATTCGCGAAGATCATTCCATTTGTGGAATACACCGTTGTAAGTCTGTACGGCGGGAATATAAGTCTCTTTGTCGTTGTACACAAGCTTCACGAGCACATCACCCTTCCTGTTCCTGAAGAAGATCATCTGAAGGTTGGATGCCATAGGCATCATTTCGAAATCGAACCAGTGCCGGTGCACGTCCAGTGACTTCCATCTCTCCTCCATTCCGGCGATGCCGATTGTGCCGATAAGCGGGAGAAGTCCCACGTCATGGCCGAACCTTAGATCCGCAGCTCTGCCGCTTTCCGGTTTGACGGCTTCGTCAGCCTTGGCGACAATGTCTTCGATGAGCGGTTTTGCGATGGAAGAGACATATTCACCCTCCTCGGCTGATATACCGAAGCTGAAGTAAAGCTTGTTGTTCCTTGATATCCCAAGCCCGATCAATTCATCAGTGGTGAAGTGGCTGAATATGTCAGGATGTGCCAAAGTGTTAGGGCTGATGCTGCCCGCAAGGAACACGTTGTCCATGAACTCTTTGGGCTTGGGGATGAACTCGGTCGCCTTGGCTGGATCAGTGAACATCGCGCTGAAGAACCTGTCATAGGAGACCAGGCTGTCAAGAAGATGTCGCCTGAGGACGTTGGACTCTTTCGTGACATTTTTCGTGTCGAGGTCCATGCTGATGTAATCCAGGTACTTAGGCCCTGTCAGGTAATGAAATTTCAGAGCTCCGTTCCTTTCCTTTATCGCTGAAGTGAAGTTGGCCATGCTGACCAGACATCTTGGCCAGTAACTGGAGACGCACTCCACCTCGCCGCGTTTGCCGTTGAACACCTCCGGATAATCAGCTGACATCCTTTCCGCGATTCCACGATGCTCGGCGGCGCCTCTCTCGGTCAACATCCCGAACATCCCTTGATGCTCCATGTTGATTGAGTCGATCTGCATCTTCAGCAGCTTGCCCTCTTCGGTAAGCAATCCAGCCTTTTCTGCGGAGGAAAGGGTCTCGACAGCCCCCTTGAAAAGGTTCGCGCTGGTGTGATAGCGTGATCCGTGCCTTCCGTAGTGGCTGATATAGAATGGCTTGTAGCCTTTCGGCGCTTTCGTCAAGGCGGAAGGAGCATATTCATAATAATGATAGACTCCTCCGGCTCTTTCCGGATTCTCCTCGATCTTGTCCCTATACGTCTGCGCCTTGGCAGAAAAGCTGAATCCACTGATGATCAGTGCTATGGATGCCGCATAAACCGCGGAATTTCTGAATATTCCCATATTTTCCTGAAAAAATGTTGTCTGCAAAGATAAAAAATAGCCCTTGAATTGCCAAGAAATGCCGATTCTTCAATTAACCGTTGAATATTTCAACCCACGGATAGTCGTCTCTACCTTTGCATCGTAACTAAAAACCAACTGAACAATGAAATGGTTCTTCAAAATGATGCTGCCGGCTCTGGTGCTGGTGTCGTGCAGCAAAGAGGGAGGGTCTCCGGTGGAGGTCAGCCCTGTCAGCACAAAGGAGAATGTCGAGGTCGTGGCTCATGATGTGATCGAGCTGGGACGGAAGCTTGAAAACCCTTATTCTGTGACCAATGTCGGCAAGGCTCTTGCGGCTTTGTATCCTACAAGAGGGGAGGTGAGTGTCCCGGTCACTGATTACTATGTCCGTTTCCTCCCCAAGGACACGGTGCAGTTCAATCTTCTCTCGGATCTTGGTGTGGAGATGCTGGATCATCCTATGGATTGTGAGATCCTAAGGGATGGTGACTACTACCATGATCCGTCTGTTCCGGAGGGAGAGATCACGTGGCAGTACGCTGTGGTTCCGCCGGATTTCGATTTCCCGCAAGGAATCCGTTATGAGATTCTGGAGGAATGTTTTATCCCGGATGAGGAAGTGGAGACCAGAAGTCCTGGTGACTTTGACTGGAACGCGGTGGAGAGGATGGCCTTCGAGATTACAGGCAACAATGGCCTGCTTGAGCCTGAGACAAGGGCTAAGGCCAGGCCTTCCGGAAGGATCACGATTGTCGATGACAAACTTAGGAGCAAGAAGACAGTTGGTGTCGCCGGTGTCAAGATGGTGGCTAATGTCTTTGTGAAGATCGCCACGACTTACACGGACGAGAACGGCAACTACGAGTTTTCCCGCAAGTTTTCCGCCAGGCCTCGTTACAGGATCTGCTTCAAGAACAGGGTCGGATTCTCGATCGGACTGAATCTGATTTTGATTCCGGCCTCGATCTCGGCAATCGGCAAAGGATCATCGACAGGGATTGATCTCACTATCGACAAAAATTCAGACGCCACCTTGTTCCGCAGGTGTGTGGTCAACAACGCCGCATACGACTACTTCAAGAAGTGTCAGGCAACAGGCGTCACCATGCCTCCCAAGAACCTGAGGTTCTGGATTCTGAATATTCTCAGGCCATCCAGCACTCTGATGATGCATCACGGAGCGCTGCTTGACAACAAACTGGTCAGCAAGTATATCGGTAAATACGCGTCCATCGTGAGGATTTTCGCTCCGGACATCACGATCGGCTCCAAGGACAAGAACGGGGACTACGCGGCATTGTACTCAACCACAGTGCATGAGATGGCACATGCCAGTCATTTCAACAAGGTGGGGACGGACTATTGGCGTAAGTATGCTACCTACATTCTTACCTCGTACATTTCAACCGGTGACTGCTATGGCACCGGCAATGGAGAGAACGCAGGCTATTGCGAGATCGGCGAGATGTGGGCATATTACATGGAAAACGCATTGTACAAGGAACGTTACGGGAGAAATCCTGGCTTTGGCAATGAATATTGGTTCAAATCTCAGATTTTATCCGAACTTGAAGCAGGAGGAATCAGCCGCTCGGACATCCTGGACTGCATGGGATACTACACGAATGACATAAAGATTCTGAAATCAGTCCTTCTGGAAAACCGTGCGGACAAGGCAGCCTTGATCGACAAGGTTTTCAAGAAATATGGAAGGTAGCCTGATCTTTGTTTTAATAGCCTGATTTCAGAGAGGAATGACAGAAAAATGACCTGTCATTCCTCTTTTTAGGGTTACTTATGTTTTTTTAAAAAAGTATTTTAATTAGTATTTTAATTATATGCCGATTCATTTCGGCAGAGATTTATTGAATATCATGTGCAGTGATTTGGATTCGTAAGATATGGGCGTGGAAATCGGAGAAATGATTAGTTCGCGGATAAAAAGTGAAATTTGTAATAGAAAAAATAAATTGCAATATTTGCGGTCAAAATTTGTCAGCAAAGCATTTAAGATGCGGTAAGGTGGATCCGTAATGACTTTAGCCTGGCGATTATTGAGTTGGTTAGTGGTTCAAACTCTCAGGCATTCTTTCTGGAATGTCTCCAAAAGCGTTCCAAGGATCGAACTTTTACTTGTGAGAAAGAGACTATTTGCAGACGGCAGCAGTCTCTTGTTCACTAATTTGAATAGTGTATAGTAATGTATATAAAACAAGTATCGATGAAAAAAAGCAGATTTTTTCTCGCGGTGATTTCACTTTTCGTGGCGATCACTTCATCGGCACAGAACATTTCTGTGACCGGTGTCGTTACTGATGCTTCTACAGGTGAGCCGATACCTTTCGCGTTCTGTCAGGTAAAAGGCTCCACCAAGGGAAGCAGCAGTGACGCCGATGGGCGTTATTCAATCCCCGTGCCAAGTGATGGTACTATCATCTTCTCATCCATGGGATATGAGCAGAAAGAGGTGGCCGTCAAAGGTAAAACCACAATCAATGTGGCATTGACCCCGGACTCTCAGCTTCTTGAGGGGGTAGTCGTCACTGGTATGCAGAAAATGGACCGCCGTCTTTTCACGGGTTCCACGGCCAAGCTGGACGCGGAATCGGCGAAGATCGATGGTCTCACCGATGTCAGCCGCTCCCTTGAGGGACGTGTCGCCGGTGTGTCCGTGCAGAATGTGTCGGGAACGTTCGGAACAGCTCCTAAGATCCGTGTCCGTGGCGCCACTTCCATCTACGGCTCATCAAAGCCGCTTTGGGTTGTCGATGGCGTGATCATGGAGGATGTTGTGGATGTCAGCGCAGACCAGCTTTCTTCTGGTGACGCCTCCACTCTTATCTCTTCGGCGATCGCAGGACTCAACTCCGATGACATAGAGTCGTTCGATATCCTCAAGGATGGCTCCGCCACCTCTATCTATGGCGCGAGGGCTATGGCCGGTGTGATTGTCGTCACGACCAAGAAGGGCCGTGCGGGATCGTTCAGACTCAACTACACAGGCGAGTTCACAACAAGGCTCAAACCGTCTTACCGCACGTTCAACATAATGAACTCGCAGGATCAGATGGAAATCTACCAGGAACTCCAGCAGAAGGGTTACCTTAATTATGCTTCTTTGGCAAACGCCTCAGACAGCGGAGTCTATGGTAAGATGTACCAGTTGATCGGTCAGTATGACAAGACATCCGGACAGTTCGGTCTCGCGAACACGGCGGCTGCCAGGGCTGAATACCTCAGGGCTGCCGAGTACAGGAACACTGACTGGTTCGACACTCTCTTCAGCAACGGTCTGCAGAGCAACCATTCCTTGAGCGCTTCCGGTGGTTCAGAGAACGCCACCTATTACGCGTCTCTTTCTGTGATGCAGGATCCTGGTTGGACAAAACAGAGCTCCGTCTCTCGTTACACCGGCAACCTCAACACGACGTTCAAGTGCAATGACATATTCACTTTCAACTTCATCAGCAACGCTTCATTCCGTAAGCAGCGTGCGCCGGGAACCCTTGGACAGACGATGGATGTGGTTTCGGGTGAGGTGAAGCGTGACTTCGACATCAACCCTTACTCGTACGCGCTCAACACCTCCCGCGCGCTTGACGCCAATGAGTACTACACGAGAAACTACGCTCCGTTCAACATCATGCATGAGCTGGACAACAACTACATAGATCTCGGCGTGACTGACGTGCGTATTCAGGGAGAATTGAAGGCCAAACCTTTCAAGCAATTGGAACTCAGCGCTCTCACTGCTGTCAAGTACACGGCATCATCTCAGGAGCATAATATTCTTGACGATTCCAACCAGTCCCTCGCATACCGTGCGATGGACACCGCCACCATCAGGGACAACAACCCGTTCCTTTACAAGAAGGATCCGGACAACCCTTACGCGTTGCCGATCTCGGTTCTGCCTAAGGGTGGTATCTACGAGAGGACTGACAACTCGTTGCTCGGTTGGGATTTCCGTGCCACAGCCAATTACAGCGAGACATTCGCCGAAAAACACATCGTCAATCTTTTCGGCGGTACCGAGATCAACAGCACCGAGCGTCATGGAACATGGTTCCGCGGGTGGGGTATCCAGTACAGCATGGGCGAGACTCCTAACTACGATTACAAAGTGTTCAAGAAGGGCAACGAGGAGAACAGTGACTACTACACCATGACCAACACTCATGTCCGCTCCGCCGCGTTCTTCGCCAATGGTACATATTCTTATATGGGCCGCTACACCCTGAACGGCACAATCCGCTACGAGGGTACCAATAAGCTTGGAAAGAGCCGTCAGGCCCGCTGGCTTCCTACATGGAACATCTCTGGTGCGTGGAACCTTCATGAGGAGGAATGGATGAAACCGCTCAACGCGATCTCTCACCTTTCCCTCAAGGCTTCTTATTCACTTACCGCCGACAGAGGTCCTTCGACAGTGACCAACTCGGCTGTGGTGATCTCTTCAAAGAATCCGTGGAGACCTTTTACTTCAGTGAAGGAATCTATGCTTTACATCGCAGACCTTGCGAACTCCGATCTTACCTACGAGAAGAAGAAGGAGTTGAACCTTGGTCTTGAGGCCGGTTTCATTGACAACCGCATCAATTTCACCTTCGATTGGTTCACACGTGACAACTATGACCTTATCGGTGTCATCAACACCCAGGGTCTCGGCGGTCAGGTTGGGAAACTTGGTAACATCGCTTCCATGAAGTCTGACGGTGTCGAGCTTTCTCTCACCACCAAGAACATTGTGAAGAAGAACTTCACTTGGACGACCAACTTCATCTACTCTCATTCTCACAATGAGGTGACAAATCTGAAGACGACCATGCGCGCCATCGACCTCATCACGGGCAACGGATTCGCGCAGGAGGGGTATCCGGTACGAGGAATATTCTCCATTCCGTTCGAAGGTCTTAATTCTGACGGGTTCCCGACATTCATCAATGAGGCAGGAGAGACGACTGTGAGCAACATCGACTTCCAGTACTCTGACTCTGAGGGCCTTTCCAAGTGGCTCAAGTATTCCGGAAACGCAGATCCTACCGATGTCGGATCTCTCGGCAACATCTTCGAGTTCTACGGCTTCCGCTTCAATGTGTTCATGACATACTCATTTGGAAACGTTATCCGTCTTGACCCTGTCTTCAGCAACACCTACAATGATCTCGACTCCATGCCTAAGGAGTTCGCCAACCGTTGGACTGTCCCTGGAGACGAGAACACCACCAGCGTTCCGGCCATCGCGAGTGTATGGCAGAACAGGCAGGACACCCACCTCAGCAAGGCTTACAACGCCTACAACTACTCGACCGAACGAATCGCCAGAGGTGATTTCATCCGTATGAAGGAGATCTCGCTTTCTTACGACTTCCCGAGGAAGTGGATTGAGAAGATTAAACTTAATTCGCTGTCACTCAAGGCTCAGGCCACCAACTTGTTCCTTATCTACGCCGACAGCAAGCTCAACGGTCAGGATCCTGAGTTCTTCAACACCGGCGGTGTGGCTGTCCCGGTTCCTAAGCAGTTCACATTCACTTTGAAAATTGGTCTTTAATCTGGAGGGAAAGATATATGAAAAACAAATATTCCATAATAGCCATTGCGGCGGTTGCTTTCAGCCTTGTCTCATGCGACAAGTTTCTGGATGTGATGCCTGACAACAGAACGGAGCTTGACACTCAGGAGAAAATCCGCTCCTTGCTGGTGTCCGCTTACCCGGAGACAGACTATCTGCTTGTCAGCGAGTTCTCCTCGGACAATGTCGATGACTTCGGCCCTGAGAACCCTAACACAGATCCTTTTATCGATGAGGTTTACGCGTGGAAGGATGTCACCAACACCGACAACGAGGACCCGGAGAACATCTGGCAATCCTCCTATTCGGCAATCGCGGCTGCCAATCAGGCAATAGAGGCCATCACTAACATGGTCGGTCCGGATGCCGAAGGGTATGAGCCGGAGATGGCGGAGGCTCTTCTTTGCCGTGCCTACAGTCATTTCGTGCTTGTGAATATGTTCTCGCAGGCCTACACTGAGGCGACAGCGGATCAGAAACTTGGCGTCACTTACATGAGCGCTCCTGAGCAGGGACTAAATCCTAAGTACGAAAGGGAGTCTGTGGCTCAGATCTATGCAAAGATCGATCAGGATCTCCAGAAGGCTCTCCCGCTCGTCAGCGACAATTACTACACTGTGCCTAAGTACCACTTCAACCAGAAGGCCGCGTATGCTTTCGCCACGCGTTTCTATCTCTATTATGAGAAACCTGAAGAGGCTGTCAAGTACGCCGACGCTTGTTTGGGAAGCGCTCCTGCGACAATGCTCCGCGACTGGCGCGCACAGGCAAAGATGACTCAGGACGATGAGGTTCTGACCAACCATTTCATCGATGCCACACTGTCTGCCAATCTGCTTCTGATCACGGCGTATTCGAAGATGGGTCTTTGCTTTACAGGGCCGTATTCAGTATATTCAAAATACGCTGCCGGAAACTATCTTGCCACGAATGAGACCGGTATTGCCCTTGCCACCCTTTTGGGAAAGGACAACCAGTCGTTCTTCGCTGTGCCGATGAAGGTTTACCAAGGCACAAACCACGACAAGACCACTTTCTGGAAGTTGCCTTACCTGTTCGAATTCTCAGACCCTGTCGCCCAGATCGGTTATTACAGGACAGTCTATCCGGCCTTCACTTCCGACGAGGTTCTTCTTGAGAGGGCTGAGGCAAAGCTCCTCCTCAAGCAATATGACTCAGCTGTGGCTGACATGAACCTCTGGCTCTCCAACATCTCGAAGACTGATTGGAACCTCAGCGCCGAGGAGATCAACAATCTTCTGAAGGATATTCCTTACTCAACGGCATTGGCTTCAACCGTCAAGAAGAAGCTTAACGCTCCGTTCCTTCAGAACCCTAGCGAGCTTCAGGAGAATCTGATTCACTTCTGTCTGCTTCTTAAGAGGGTTGACACCTACGCCCAGGGACTCAGATGGTTTGATGTCAAGCGTTACGGCATTGAGATCCAGAGACGTGTCATGGGATCTGACGGCAACCCTCGTACCGCTGGTGATGTCCTCAAGGTAGATGACGAAAGGCGCGCCATACAGGTTCCTAGGAAAGTTATTGACGCAGGATATACACCGAACCCGAGAAACTAAACTCATAAATTGACTGGAATATGAAGAAAATTATAACATATCTCTCAATCGCTGCCCTTTCTGTTCTGTCGTTTTCGGCTTGCCAGAAAGATGACCTCAACCCTGACAGTGTCATCAAGGTTGAGACGGCTCCTGCGACTGAATTGGACAAATGGCTTAACGACAACTATGTCAGGCCTTACAACATTGACTTCAAGTACCGCTTCGAACTGAACGAGTCGGACATGAACTATTACACTGTACCTGCCGATTATGATGAGGCTGTCATCATGGCCCACCTTGTGAAGTATCTTTGTATTGACACCTATGATGAGGTCGCCGGTGTTGACTTCACCAGAGAGTATTTCCCTAAGATGTTCTTCCTTATCGGTGAGTTTGAGTACAGGAACAACGGAACGTTCATTCTTGGAACAGCTGAAGGTGGCAAGAAGATCCTCCTTTCCGGTGTGAATTATCTGAGCGCCATGCTCAAGCAGGGACCGGAGGCTCTCAACCATTACTACATCAAGACGATCCACCACGAGTTCACCCATATCCTCAACCAGATCAAGGATTATCCTACAGCCTTCAAGCAGGTCACCGGTTCCGGTTATGTGGCTGACAACTGGAGCGAGGAACCTTACAACAAAGAGTACCTCAAAAACGGCTTCATCAGTGACTATGCCCAGCATTCAGACGGTGAGGACTTCGCGGAGATGCTGTCCATCTATGTCACCAACACGCAGGAGTATTGGGACTCACAGCTTAAGGATGCTGGTTCATCAGCAGACTTCATCCGCGCGAAACTTCAGATTGTCAGAGATTACATGAAGTCTGTGTGGTCCATTGATATTGACGAGCTTCGCTCCGTAATCATCCGTCGTCAGGATGACGTGATGCAAGGCAAGGTTGACCTCAGCGATTTAACGGTAAAATAATTGGTGATTAGATTATGAAATTCAATAAAATATTAACAGTCGTTCTGGCAGGGGTGTCGGTGCTTTCAGCCCAGTCTTGTCTCAAGGATCAGGCGGATGTCTTTGACTCTTCGTCTTCTGAGCGTCTTCAGGCTTACATTGAACAGACCCGTGAGATCTTGACCTCCAATGAAAAAGGATGGATCATGGAGTATTATCCGGGTTCCGGCCAGTCAAAGGGTGGTTATGCCTACTATCTTGCCTTCACAGATGCTGAGGTGACTGCATCCTACGAGCTCGATCCGGAGAATTCCTACAAGAGTGTTTACAAGCTTACGACGGACAATGGCGCCGTGCTTTCGTTCGACTCTTACAATCAGGCTCTTCATCACTTTGCCACTCCATCGTCAACGGAGTATCAGGCTAAGGGCGGTGACTTCGAGTTCACCATCGTGAGCGTAAGTCCTGAAAAGATCGGCCTTCGTGGCAAGCGTTCCGGAAACCATTATGACCTCTATCCTTACGATTCTGATCTGACCCCGGCCGCGTATCTTGCCAAGGTAGCTGATGTGGCTTCAAGCATGCGTGCCGCCATCATCGACGGCAAGGTCGGTGACACGGATGTCACAGGCGAGGTCGATTTCAACAACCGCAGGATAACCTTCAAGTATGTTGATCCGGCCGCCTCAGCCGAGACTTCCGAGGATGACGGGACTGTGGTTGTCGAGGCTCCGTTCATGTACACATCGAAAGGTATCAAGACCTACGAGCCGGTCGAGGTTGCAGGAGCCACGATCAACAGCATGGATTATCATTCCGACAATAACATCCTTACCAACGGATCGATTGTTTTCCAGGGCAAGCTTCCTGAGGACTACACCCAGTACAGTGACTTCGCCGGTGACTTCAAACTCTCTATGTACAACGGAAGGATTACACTTGATGTGACACTCACGCCTGACGAGGAAGGCAACGGCTTTCTCATGAGTGGCTTCGTGTCCGGCGATCACAATGTGTACCTTGGCTACGATAGGGCGCGCGGCCGTCTTACCATGAATGTCCAGTCTCTGGGCGCTGACGGCTCAAATACTGTATGGCTTGCCGCATGGAGCCTTTCCGGCGGCGGAAACCTTACTTGGGACACAACCACTGGATACGGAATGGAGATTGTCCGTGGATCCCAAGAAGGAGAGTTTATATTTGTCGACAACGGCAAGACTGACATGGTAATCGACTCGTTCATCCTTTGGGCGACCGATGCAAGCGGCAAGTCTGCCGGTGAATTCACAGGGTGGGGTGACAACCAGTTCCCTTATCTTCAGACCCTTGTCCGTAAATAACGAAAAGGCTTTATCATGAAAAAGATAATTTCAGCAATATTCATGGCCTTGGCTATAATCGCATCCTCTTCCTGCTCCAAGCAGGAGGTGGATGGGAGCGAGGCCCAGACAATATCCGTCAAGGAAAACAATCTTAAGATTCCCGCCAAAGGTGGCGAGGGTACAATCGAGTTCGTTACCGAGTCTCCTATCGAGGTGACGGTTGACAAGGACTGGTGCCAGGTTTCTGTGAAAGACAATGTGGCCACTGTCACCGCTCCTGCGAATGAAAGTTATGAGTCCAGGTATGCCACTGTCACTGTGAAGTCGGGTGACGCTAAGTCTGATTTCACGGTTCAGCAGTTCGGTTTCTACAGCACTGGTTTCAATCCTTCTGGCATCAATGCTTCCCACAAGGCTGTCTCATTCGATTTCCCTTACGAGTATGATGAGACCATTACTGCGAGTGCGGATGTGGATTGGATCACCGTGACTGTCACCGAGAACAACCTTAACGTCGCCATCGCAGAGAACACCATTAAGGGAACACCTGCTGATATGTCGCGTTCGGGAAATGTCGAGTGGAAGCTCGGCCATGACAGCGGTGTGATTTCCGTGGTTCAAAACAACTTGTCCTACATGAGTGTTGACGCCAACTGGACTGTCCGTTATGGTGGTATCAAGGATTATGAAGGCGAGCAAGCGGCTTACATTTACAATGATGTGGCTGATCCGGCTCTGTCAGGCAAGTACAGCATCTACTACGTCAGCAAGTCTGAATTCACTGAAAGTGGATTGGAAATGGATGATTTCGCAATTGAGGTGGCTGATGCCGTGAGGAAAGAGATAATGAATATTGTTGAACTTTACAACCAGTTCGGATACCCGGTGGAGTTCTCCACTTTCCTTTACGAGGATAGCGATTACGAGGTGTTCGATCCAATGGATGCCGGCGACTACATCGCGTTTGCGATCGGATTCACTGATGATGGTGCCGCCACTGGTCACTATGCCTACAGTGATTTCACTGTTACCAGCGGTGGTGGCTCCGCAGAGGGCTATGACGCTTGGATTGGAGACTGGACAGTCACGAGAGGATCGGCGACTGACACTTGGAAGATCTCCACGCTTGAGAAGGGGACCAGCTATACCATCACCGGCATCGAGGGACAGTCATTCCCTGTCACTGCCACTTATGACTCTGCCACAAAGGGTATTGAAGTCCGCGCTCAGGATGGACTCGGCACCGTATCGACCCAAAAGTATGGTGAATGCACCGTCGGCCTCTTCGGCGGATGGGGAGAATCCAGCTTCGCCACCGGAAAGTATGTGATCTTCACAGGAACCATTTCAGGCAGCACGGCCAAGCTTGCCGCAGGCCATGTGAGCTTCAGCGACGGATCAAGCTATGATCTTGAGAGAGTCCAGTTCGTCGCTGCCACAGCAGATGGCAAATATCTCACTATCAGTAAGGACAAGACACCTCTGCCTACGACTCTCACCAAGAAGGGTGGCAGTGGCGACAATCCTGGCGGTGGCGGCTCGGACGCCTACAAGAAATGGCTTGGGAACTGGAGCATAAATGCCGGGGCATTCGACATCGCCCTCACTCAGAAGGTGGCTGACAAGACCATCAACATGAAGGGCTGGCAGATGGATCAGGATTTCTTCGAGCCTGCCGAGGTTACATTCGACTCAGAGTCAGGCAGCATCGTGCTATACGGCAACGATGATGAGCCTATCGCGGACAATGTTGACATCGGAGCTTCTGAGGGTGCCTGCAATCTGTACTACGTAGGTAAGTTCATCCACACTGACGGTAAGGAATATTACATCACGTCCGGTGGTAATGGCGCTTACGATGTGGCGACCGGGACATTGCAGAGCGATGGTTCAGTCAAGTTCACCGGAAACTCATTCCAGCTTCAGGGTGGCGGAGACTTTACCTACAACCGTATGGAATTGATCGCTGTGCCTATCTCTGATCCAGACGGAGGTGTGTATACCTTCAAGAGCAAGCCTGACGAGTTCCCTCTTACCGGTGTCAAGTCCGGCACCACTTCTGTCAAGACTATGAGTCTGGACAAGACCAAAGGTACTTGGGTCAAGGTCGACAGGAACAGCTTCAGGACCATATCCGCTAATGGACCATTTGAGTTCTGCACCCCATATAAGGCTCTGCCTGAGGTTTCTCACTTGCTGGGAAAAAGAATTGTAGTAAAGTAAAACCATAAAACAGTCATAATATGAAGGCAATTAAAACTTTGATGGCTGCCGCCATGACCGCGACATTGGCTCTTGCTGGCGGTTGCGCTGACAACGATGATCTTTACGAAAAGTTTGATGACCTTGTTGTGAGAGTTGACGCCCTTGAAAAAACCGTCAACGAGATCAATAAGATAACTATACCTGGAATGCAGTCGATTGTGGCTGCAATCCAGGGTAATATCTACGTCACTTCTGTCACTCCTGGTGACAATGGTTACACAATCACTTTCTCTGACGGTACCACCGCTGTCATCACAGACGGTGTGGACGGAGAGAAGGGAGACAAGGGCGACACTCCTGTTGTGGGTGTTGTCGAGGCTGACGGAGAGTTCTACTGGGCAGTTGACGGCAAGCCGCTTCTTGACTCTGCCGGCAACAAGATCCCTGTCCATTCGGCTGTTCCTCAGCTCCGTATCCGTGATGGCAAGTGGCAGATCTCCTATGACAAAGGTGAGACATGGGCCGACGTGGATGTACTTGGCAATCCTGGTGGCTCCACTATTTCGATCGAGGATGGAGACACAACCGTGACTTTCTTCATCAACGGCGAGGCCTATACCATCCAGAAGGAGCTTCCTTTCTATTTGGTATTCGACGCTCGCAAGGATCTCGGTGTTCCTGTAGGTGGTGACGAATATACTTACCCATATTCCCTCAAAGGTGTTTCAGAAGGAGATGAGGTAGAGGTTGACATCCTCAACTGCACCTCTGGATGGGAGGCCAGGGTGATCTCTCTTCCTAAAGGAGAGGTGCCTGGCTACATCGGAGTGAAGCACAGTGAGAACGCAACAGGAAAAGTCTTTGTCTATGCCAGCAACGGCCGAGGAAAGACCGACATCAAATCTCTTGTCTTTGAGGACGGTGTGCTTACCGCCGAGGCTGACGTCAAGCCTGTCCCTGCGGCAGGTGGTGAGGTCAAAGTTTCCGTGACCACCAACATGGACTATGAATTGTATGTTGACAGAACCCAGAAGTGGATCAGCGTGGCTCCTCAGACAAAGGCAACCCATGTCGATGTCTATACCTTGGTTTGCGAGGCAAACACGACGAGTTCGTTCCGTTCCGCGGAGGTTGATGTCATCAACACTGTGACGGGTGAGACTCCTAATGTCTTCTATGTCATCCAGTACCCTGCCGAGACTGTGGCCACCGACATCGCTTCCCTTGCCAATGTGGCTGACAATACTCCGGTCACCCTTTACAAGGAGACCGTCCTTGCCACTTCTGATAACTCTGCTGTTGTTTCCGATGGAACAAGCTGCCTGTACGTGACAGGAGCCACCTCCGCGCTTCCTGTCGGCAAGGTGATCACTCTGAACGGTGTGAAGAAGACTGATAAGGAGACTGAGGTCGTTTCGGTTGAGGTCACTTCATACGAAGTGACGGCCGAGACATCCAGTGTGACCGCCCCGACATCTTCCTATCTCGGCTGGGTGACTGAATTCCCTGCGTACGTCATCACTTCCGGCAAACTTGAGAAGGAAGGTGACACATATTTCATCAAGGCTCCGATGGGACAGAAAGTGGTGTTTGAAGCTCCGCTTGCGTCGTTCGATCTCGCTTCCAAGGTAGGAGGATATGTGAATGTCTATGGCTATGTCTCATCATCCGTTTATCCGGAGGGTGAGAAAGCTGAGACTTGCTCTATGATCCTTAACGCCGTTTCCGCGATCGAATTCAAGGAGAACAACGCATGGACGCTTTCATACAGCACTGATCCTGAAGACAAGAAGTACCCTGAGGTCATCACCAACACTGTGAGTGGCTCAACAGTACCTTACACCCTAACCTTCTATTCTGAAGAGGATTATGCGAAACTTGGCGGATCACCTGTGAACGCCGCCTTGCTGCTCAGCGATGACGTGCTGTACTATTTCGATCTGTTTGGCGATGTCTACGGTCGTGATGAAATCTATGATATGCTTGTCCACACCGATGGCTCAACCGGTTCAGACAGCTTCGGAGAGAAGGACTTCGGCAAATATGTGGCTGTGGCCGCGGGAATCGCCGCTGACGGAACTCCTACCGGTGACTACAAGACTTTTGAATTCGAAAAGAAGGAACCTGTCTCTGTCGCTACGTATGCCGACTTCATCGGAAGATGGAAAATGGGTGACAACGTCTTGACCGTCTCTGAGAAAGTTAATGGCAGCACTTACAATGTTACCGGACTTCCAAACCAGGACGAGAACGGATTGGCGCCTGTTGAGGCTGAGTTCTCTGACGGAAAGTTCATCCTCAAGGAGCAGAAGCTTTCAGAGGCATGGAACAATCCGAAATATGGTGACTGTGACATTTATCTTTCCGGAAAGTTCAACTACAATTATAAGGTTTACGCCGCTTATGGATGGTACACCGAAGATCCGTCAGTCATTCTTACTGGTTACGTCCTTGAAAAAGGAGGCGGTATGACCGTTTACGCCGGTTCTTGTGAGAAAGGTAAATTTCTCTCATTCTGCCTGACTTGGCAGATACAGGCCGGAGAGAACGCAGGCAAGGGCAATTTCTGGCCAGAGGTGACAATTTCGGACATGACAAAGCTCAAGGAGGCCTCGTCTGCATACAAAGCTTGGCTCGGAAGCTACACCCTCAGCACAAAGTCTATAAAGACAGGTAATGACACAACCTACAATGTTGTCCTTAGGGAAGCCCTTCCTGACGAGACGATCGCTTTGGATGGCATAGGAATCGATGGCATTCCTCTCATTTATGATGCGGAAGGTGACAAGTGCTCACTGGTCTTTGGTAACTTCTCTTCAAGTTCATCCTACAATTTCTATGTCTCTGGAATCACCAATGACGATTATGTCTGCACCGGTGATCCTGACACAGGAGAGATCGCCACTGTCACCAAGTCTGCGGACAAGACCATCAAGTTCGAGAACGTGGTGTATAAGCTGTCCGAAGAAAGGCCGGAGGTCTATGCCAAGTACTGGGGTGTTCTGGGGCAGTCCACATCAACTAAGCAATGGTACACTTTCTCAGATGCTGACTACATAGTAAATCCGGCGACGTTGACTCCGTCAGCCGCCTCCAAGTCGGTAAAGAGCCTCTCCGCTCCAAAGACCGGCAAGAGTGTTCGTTTTGACACCAAGTCGCTTCCGTCAAGTATGACCATTGCACGTGACACTAAGTTACGCGATGCTCAAGACAAGAAAGTGGACGCGAGAACCGCGAAATCCGGCCGCGCCAAGCTTCTTGAATTGAAATAATTTATATATCTTTGATTTTTCAAGGGATCCGGATTGTACGGTTCGGATCCTTTTTTTTCGAAAATATGAAAGTAAGTTCACTCTTATCTGCGGCTGCTCTGCTCGCGGCCTCGTCATTTTTGTTCTTTTCCTGTTCCAAATCGGAGCATGCATTGTTGTCTGACAGGGGGAATGCAAAGCCTTCCGGTCTTCAAGAGCAACGCCCCTATACTCAAGACGAGATTGATAAGGCAATTTATATTCCTGGATCAATGATCGTGAAATTGACGCCTGAAGCCGCGGATGCGATGGAGAAGGGGAGTGCTTTGCTATCTTCTGTCTCAGAGAGCCTTGGTGTCAAGCATGCCGAGCGTCTTTTCCCTGACGCCGGCGAATATGAACCGCTTCACAGAAAATGTGGCCTCCATCAGTACTACATCGTGGACTTCGATTCTGCTCTGCCTCTTGCCAAGGCTCAGGAGATTCTCGGATCACTTGACGGCGTAGAGGCTTCTGAAAAACGTAACATAATCTGCAGGTCCGCTTCCACCAACGATCTTGGCTACGCCTACCTTTGGGAATATTCAGGTCGTTACAGCATCAATGTCGAGGACGCCTGGAAGTACACAACCGGAGATCCTTCGGTCGTTGTCTGTGTCGTTGACGGAGGGATCAACCTCAAGCATGAGGATCTGGCTTGGAACTGTGGCAGTGTCAACTGGAATTTCGTGAGAAACAGCTCAAATATTATCCCTGAAGACCATGGATGTCATGTCGCCGGCACAATCGCAGGGGTCAGAAACAATGGAAAGGGACTTGCGGGAATAGCTGGAGGTGACTATGCGGCCGGGAAAAAGGGCGTGACTTTGATGAGCGCTCAGGTTTTCCAGGGAAACAGTACTGCCTCAAGTTTCCAAAATGCTATAGTTTGGGGTGCGGACAACGGCGCGGTCATCAGCCAGAACAGCTGGGGCAATGACTATGACTTCAATCATGACGATGTGCTTTCCGCCTATGAGAAGGACTATGCCTTGCGGGACAGGATTTCCTCTTCAATGGCGGCTGCGATTGATTATTTTATCGCTTATGCCGGGTGTGACAAGGATGGCAACCAAAAGCCGGGCTCTCCAATGAAAGGAGGTCTGGTAGTCTTCGCGGCGGGAAATTATGGCATAGCAAACGGTGTTCCGGCGTCATACGCGCCGGTGATCGCGGTTGGCGCTTCCGGAATGACAGGCAGGCTGTCCTCATTCTCCAACTATGGTAGTTGGGTGGACATCTGCGCTCCTGGAGAGAGCATCTACAGTTGTGTGGCTTCAGGATCTTACGGCCGTTTACAAGGAACCTCGATGGCCTGTCCTCATGTCTCGGGAGCTTTGGCTTTGCTGCTCTCTCAATTCGGAGGAGAAGGGTTCACCAACGAGAATCTGAAGGAAGTCCTTCTTGAAGGTGCAAACGCGAGCCTGATAAACTACAATGGCAAGGCAATGGGCCCATACCTCGATGTTATGGGCTCGATGAGATACGGCCTTTCCAAGTACGGGAGAGAGAATAACAATCCCCCGGTCATAGAGACATCCTATACGGGTGATTTCAAATTCCGCCAGTGGGAGAGCGTGTCGATTCCGTTCACCGTGTCGGATCCTGATGGCGACAATGTCGAGGTCACTACAGATTTTGAGGGAAGGGCGAAACTGGTCCGCGGTTCCAAGGATCCTGATGTCTACAACTTTGAGATCCTGTGCGAGTTAGTCTCCGATTTCACACCTAAGAAGGCAAAGATCACAGCGACTGACGTTTATGGCGGCACGGCGGAATATGAATTTGCCTATCAGGTGATCGAGAACCATCCGCCGGTTGTCTCAGAGCCCATCAATGACGTTGTCCTTTCCGGCGACGGAAAGATGTCTGCCTATCTGGACGGTGTGTTCTCGGATCCTGACGACGAGCCTCTGGAATATTCCGCGAAGATTTCTCCTGACGGTGTCGCTGATGTCTCGATCAGTGGCGACGGCAAGCTTGTTGTCGCCAAAAAGCAAAATGGCTTGGCGGTGATCACCGTGACAGCCAAGGATCGCCTTGGCGCTAAGATCTCAACCGATTTCAAGATTGTCGCACGTGATGAAAGTTATGCTGTTGACTACTATCCGAACCCTGTCCGTGATTTCTTGAATGTCCGTCCAGGCAGCACCGCGGTTGTTGATGTCATGGTGAAGATAGCCTCCACATCCGGGTCTGTCATTCTTGAGAAGAAGGTTTCGTGCAATGTGTTCGATCCAGCCAGGATAGACATGAGCGCCTTTGCTCCTGGAGAGTACAAACTTGGGCTGACTGTGGGTGCGGATAAGTATGATTATGTTATTGTCAAGAGGTAGAATGAAAAGAGTATTGATCGTGGCCTTCGCCGCTCTTTTGCCGGCGTTCCACTTGCAAGCCCAGGATGAGGCGTTCGGTTGGATGTGTCAGAGGAATGACCCTGTTTCAGTGGCCATGGCCGGAGTCTCTCTTGCTCCGTCTTCAGACATTTCGTTTTCAGCGTTCCGGAATCCTGCGGTGATTCCATATTCGGAGAGTCGTTTTGCGGTGACAGCGGCATATTCACCCGCTGTTGGTGACATGACAACCGATGGGCTGGATGTCGGCGTAGGCATGAAGACAGGAGAACGTCTGGGATTTTCTGTCGCCGGTAATTACAATTCATGCGGTGAGTATGAGGTCATAGACGACTCTGGCAACCGCAACGGTATGTTCAAGACATCTTCCATGATGTTTTCCGCAGGTTTGGGACTGAAGGTGATTGACGCGCTGAGTGTTGGCATCAATCTGAAATATGCCGGCGAGAGGCTTGCCTCTGACTCGAACCAAGGTGTGTTCGCGTCAGATGTGTATGCTTTGTACCGTTGGAGGATGCTTCGCTTCAGCGCCGGACTTGCCAATGTGGGCACTTCTGTCAAGGATGCCTCCGGATCGTCTTATCATATACCTTCGTCAGTGCGGCTGGCGGCTGGCTATGGCCAGACTTTCGAGGAAAAACATTCCCTTGAGGCCGGAATGGACGCTGATTGTTTTTTTGCCGGAAAGTTCGCTGTTTCCGGAGGAGTTCAGTACGGATTCAACGGCATGGTGTTCGCGCGTGTCGGCTATCGAGCGTCCGGTTCTGATGTGATCGCGTCCGGAGTGTCAGCCGGCCTCGGTTGCAAATTCCACGGAGTGAGGGTGGATTTCGCCTACCAGAGAGCTTCATCTTTGAATATTTTGGCGTTCTCTTTGGGCTACAGTTTTTAAGTAAATGTTAAAAAATAACCTGCTTCATTTTGGGGGCTCTCTTATGCGGCCA